>Ga0307991_1000021_pt1 | contig 147067 bp, 114 predicted proteins | sample EllFjometagen131_FD_203146 | JGI IMG/M metagenome (GOLD analysis project Ga0307991, IMG submission 203146) | Marine microbial communities from Ellis Fjord, Antarctic Ocean - #131 | ecosystem: Environmental > Aquatic > Marine > Unclassified | place: Southern Ocean | collected 2014-10-08
GATGATATTACTTTCCACTAATTTCAATAAATCCTCAATTTATGAATGAACATATATGATTTACTCTTACATAATAAGTGGTTACGGGACAACCCCAAACCATAATTTATGTTCTATATTATATACATATATAATGTGTGTAACAATATATTTTTTAAGTTGGTTATATAGTGAAAATGGTTTTGAGTTAATTTGTTCCAAACTGTTCATTGCAGCATATACATCTTCGATTTTTTTTGATTTTATTATAAACTGAATTAGACAGTCTTTGTATTTTGTTTCCAATATTACAACGGGGTGAGATTGAGTAATTTTTTTGATAAGTATACGAATTGATTTTTTCAACCAACTGTAAACATCTTCTGATATTTTATCCATCAATATTTTTGGAACCAAGAGTTTATAGATTATGATTACTGGTATTAGAAAGTTTATGATGCAATTCGGTTCAGCTGCCTTTCTTTTTTTCACACGCAGTTTTGAATGAACATCATCTGGAACATTTTTTGATAATTCCTCAATTATATCTTTGTTAATTTCATAAGGATTATATGAAATTGTTATATTATTATCTCTCTTTTGTGAATTGTTAAATAAAGGAGTAAATTTATCTTCGACTAATTTCGGTAGAATACTTGAAAAACTTTGATAAGATGATTTGTTATAATTACCTGTTACACAGACTAAATAGGTTATATTTTTAGAGTCTAGAAATATTTTTGTATCTATAATTCTCCCAACAGGTGGCATGGAGGGGTCGTGGTTTACATTTACCCAGACGATTTTTTGATCCATATTCTTTTTAATAAGCATAATCTCGTCAGCTGTATAACAATCACCATGTAAATCTTGCTCTGATGAAAATAAGACCCCTAAAATATATTTACTAAATTGTTCATTTTCAAATAATTTATAATGTGTTATATTATTGATTGTCTCATTAAGAAAATTTAGTATGTCTGCTCTTTCCAGAATATTTTCTTCCATATATTCTCCTTTTTCTTGGGCTATCATGGACTAATCCATGACACTCGCATTATTTTCCTCCTGATAACTTCATAAGATCAACTGAGATCATCAGATCAGTCTTTCTCTGTTCAGCCTGAAGCTCGCCCCCAGGGAATGTTGCATAATTATACTCAAAATAAACAACGCTATTGATATTGAATTTTACACCAACACCAGAAGTATTCCCTTCGATATGTCCTTGCTCGTCATGAAATTCTCCCCATCGCAGGAAAAAGGTGTTGAAAAAACCCAATTCATATCCGTTACCCCACTCACTTTCCCAATCTCCAAACTTCTGAGTATCATATACATAACAAAAGGAGATATTTTCTTGTAAGAAAGATAGTGGCAATGAAATCGAGTTTCCGAAATGATAGCTTATTTTTCCGGTTAGCCCGAATCTTTTCCCATAAGGAAGAGGTTCGTCTCCACTCTCATATGACAACTCACTTTTGAAGAGATTCATCTGATAATTTCCTGCTGTAGCTTCAAATGTAAGAAAAGAATGTTTTGAATTCAATCGTTGATGGTGCATGAAATGTCCTAATAATCCGAGACCATGCATTGTGCCGTGTACAATATCTCTATCAAGACTATCTTGACCGAACAAAGGTAGATTGCTTGTGATATAGTGGAAATCATATCCTGCCGAAAGTGTAAATACATCTGAATTTTCTGAATTTATAAGTAGATTTAAGTGAAATAATTTTTTTGCAACAGCAAATCGTGAGCAGGTTTCATAGGAGTTGAACGTGCCTATGAGATGTCCCTCTGCATCATATGCTTCCTGATCCCCATAATCGCACGTAGTGCCGAGTTTACCGCTCGCATTGATCATCGGTATGAGAACGCCAAAATCTCGGTTTGCATAAGATAAGTAGGAAGAATTAATATACATTCCTTTAATAACATCCTCAAACCATGGATCTCGGGACCAACCCCAACTCAGTCCCTGATTATATGCAAGCAGCGCCGGATTACTCCAACTATTTAGTGGATTATTTCCCCAGATATATGCCGTACCGGATTGGTTGCCAAATGCAATATTTGTAGCTGATGGATTGATTTGAGTAAAAATTCCTGTAAATTCCGAACCTGCAGTAAGATGACCTGCATAAATGATGAAGATCATTAGTATAAAGAATTTAGATTTCATTATAACCTCCAATATATTACTTTTTCCTTAACATTTTCATCAAATCCACAGAGATCATGAGATCATCTTTCTTCTCAGTATTCTGAGATTCAGGACCATAAGAAGCATAATTATACTCAAAGATGATAAGATCATTAATATTGTATTTTAAACCAATGCCAAAGGTGTTCATTTTTACATGCCCGTGCTTGTCATAATATTCACCCCACCGTAGGAAAAGGGTATTAAAAAATCCAAATTCATACCCGTTGCCCCACTCATTTTCCCAGTCACCATATTTAGCGTTATCATATGTATAACAAAACGAAATCTTATCTTGAAAGAAATAAAGTGGAAGCGAAATCAGATTTCCAAAATGAAAGCTTATCTTTCCAGAGAGTCCGAATCTATTTCCATAGGGAAGCGAAAAATTATCGGATTCATATGACATATTATTCTTGAATAGATTCATACGATAATATCCTGCAGTTGCTTCGAAAGTAAGAAAAGAATTTTCTAAACTCAATCGCTGATGATGTATATAATGCCCTAAAAAACCAAGTCCGTGCATAGTACCATGAGCTGTCTCTATGCTGTCGATTAATATTGAATGTACTCTGCTCGTGATATACCGGAAGTCGTAGCCGGTAGAAAGCGATAACGAATCAGTATTTCCTGTATCGTGGAGAATGTTATAATGAAATAATTTTTTTGCAATCGCAAATCGAGAGCAGGTTTCATAAGAATGAAAAGTGCCGATCAAATATCCCTGGGAATCATAAGCTTCCGATTTGCCATAATCGAAAGTTGTGCCGAATTTACCGCTTGCGTTTATCATCGGCACGAGAATACCAAAATCTTGGTTTGCATAAGATAGATAAGATGAATTAAAATACATGTCACTAATGATATCTTCAAACCATTGATCGCGTGACCAGCCCCAATTAAGCCCGTGATTATAAGCAAGCAACGCAGGGTTACTCCAGCTATTCAAAGGATTATTTTCCCATATATATGCAGTTCCGGATTCGATACCGAGTGCATATGCTGTGGCTGAGGGATTGATCGTAGTAAAAATGCCGGTGAATACCGAATCTGCGGTAAGATGTCCCGCATAAATGATGAAGATCATTAGTATAAAGAATTTAGATTTCATTATAACCTCCAATATATTACTTTTTCCTTAACACTTTCATCAGATCTACCGAAACCATCAGATCATCTTTTCGCTCTGTTGTGTCGAGTGATCCGATCGAAAATGTAGCATAGTTGTATGCAAAATGTACTCCATTAAAATTCAATTTGATACCCACTCCAAAAGTGTTTCTCTCTTGCTCGTAAGCGTTATGGTAATTTCCCCATCGCAGGAAAAGAGTTTCAAAAAGCCCGAACTCAAAACCCTGTCCCCATGTTGATGAACGAGTTTCATATTTTGCAGTATCATATATAAAACAAATGGACACGTTATCATTCATGCCATAAAAAGGCATAAATCTTTGGAGTTTGTCTCCTAAAAAATCATAACTTAACCTCGCAGTAAAACCGCAGCGAGTTCCATAAAGAAGGGGGTAAGTATAATAAAAGCAAGAAAGATCATTTTTTGTTACATTCATTTTGTATAATCCAGCTGTAATATCCAATTTAATTGCATGATTAACATGGGGAATAAATTGCAAAGGTCTTATGTGTCCTAAAAAACCTATACCATGCATGAAGCCGGTTCCATCGGGTGGAATTGTTTTAAGGATCATCGGCTGTATGTTACTCACAATATAACGAAGGTCATAGCCAAGGGATATTTCCATTTTATCTGATAGGTTAGAGAGTCTGTTCTTTAATATCGTTTTGAGTATCTTGCATCCAATTCCGAAACGGGTACTTATTTCTCTGGATTGATAAAGGCTTATTAAATGCCCTTCCGCATTATATATTTCAGTTTCACCATAATCGAGAGTCGTACCCCAATCAGTGCTTGCATTCAACATAGGAATCAGCAGTCCGAAATTTTGATTGGCATACGATACATATGATGAATTCATATATATGCCATCCACAAAACCATCGAGCCACGGATCATGAGACCAGCCCCAGCTCAGTCCACTACTGTATGCAAGCAAAGCCGGATTACTCCAGCTATTAAGCGGATTGTTTCCCCAGATGTATGCGGTGCCGGATTCATTTCCAAATGCAATTGTCTCGGCTGAAGGGTTGAAGGTGGTAAACAGTCCAAAATGCTCTTGTGCGTCCGCATTAATGTATGCTATAAGAATAAGCAGGATTACAAGTAAAAATATTTTATATTTCATATAAATCTCCAATAATGGAATTTCTTATTGAAAAAGTGGAAGGATTGTCAAGAAAAATGGTTGTAGAATTCATATAGTGCGTTATGGTCATAGCTGATTTGATGATTTAAATAGTTAGGAAATCAATTTAATACTCTTGAATATATATATTAAAATTAAAGAGGTATTTTTAATCAATCTGTTATTGTTTAAGCTAACTCTCATTCGAGTTCAACTATAATGGTACCGGAAGATGACCGGAAAGGTACCGGAAGATGACCGGAAAGGTGCCGGATTTTGGTTATTTACCCCTCAATACGTAATATGTATTTTTACCTTTTCCTCTTGCTTCAATGATACCAAGTTCTCGTAATTTTGCTATATGCTTTCTTGCGGTTCGAGGATTAATAGATAACATTTCTGAAATATCATTAGTGGAAATTTTATTTTTCCTAATAATATCCACACTATTTTATTTAGAATGAAAATATTCAAATAGAGTCCTTTGTGAAAATAATGATGAATTTATAACATCTAAATTATAAAGATGTTGACTAATCTTTAGTTAAATTTCCAAGTTTGGATTTAATAAAATATAATGATTAAATATTCCATTATAATTAAAATTATATTTGAAATATCGATCGTGGAAAAAATAGAAAGATATTATGATAAATACAAAAAGAAAATCAATAAAATTTTATCCTGATTCAAAAAGAGTAATTACACGCTTCTTTATGCCTGGTAGATCTGATAGGGCAAGTTCCATTATTAAAAAAGTTATAAATCTGTCTGACAAGGATGTTCATATTACATTTAGCCAAGTTTTGAGAAATTTTGCGCAACGACATCGTAATATTACAAAAATTTTTGAAAAAAATTTCAATAATATAAAGCATGTATTGAATGAACTAAATATAAATTCTAAAACTTTTTCTTTAGAAAAGAAATTGCTAATAGGTTCTTACTTTACTATGGAATATTCTATTGAATCGACAGCATTCTTTAATCCCTCAATAGTTGAAGATCCTTACCAAACTAATTTAGAAGAAGGGCAGAAAAGAGTAATAGTAAGTTTTCGTGCTACAGGTGAAGGACATATATCGTCAATTGTATTTAGGAGTGGTATAATTGATAAAAATAATAAATTAAAATTTAAAGCTCCAGGTAAATATGTGGATGTACCAGAAGTTGTGAAGCGTCATGTTTATGAAAAAAAATTATTTCTAAAAAAACTTGATGAAATGAATATTCATAAAGATGTTATTGACTTAGTTATAGATAAACTGGGAGATAAATTTATTTATGGTGAATTACAGGCAAGTATTGCTGCAGCAATTAAAGATACAAAGTTAAGTTATACAAGAAAAAAAGTGATTGAGGCAATTAATTGGCTGGCTGATGCTCATTATGAAATATCATTTTCACTTGATACAGCAATTTCAGAACGGGTTATCTTTCCTACTTCTTATACCGAAAGCAATGGTATTGAGGATGCAAGATTTGTTAGATTTGTTGAAGATGACGGAAACATAACTTATTATGCAACTTACACTGCTTACAACGGTTTTACGATTCTGCCTAAATTATTACAAACAAAGGATTTTTATCATTTTAATATTATGCCTATGAATGGAGAAAAAGCACAAAATAAAGATATGGCCCTTTTCCCAAGAAAAATTAAGGGTAAATATGCAATGATTTCACGATTTGATGGTTTGAATAATTATATTATGTTTTCTGATAATATTAACCTCTGGCAAAATGCTCAAAAAATGCAAGAGCCAAAATATCCCTGGGAATTCGTACAAATTGGTAACTGTGGTTCACCTATTGAAACCGAAAAGGGATGGTTGTTAATAACACATGGGGTTGGTCCAATGAGAAAATATTGTCTTGGTGCAACACTTCTTGATCTGGATGATCCCTCTAAGGTAATTGCACGTCTCCATGAGCCTTTATTAGAACCTAATGATGAAGAAAGAGAAGGTTATGTGCCAAATGTTGTCTATTCTTGTGGATCAATAATTCATAATAATGAACTTATCATACCTTATGGGATGTCAGATTATGCCTCTTCTTTTGCAAGTATATCTTTGGACGAATTATTTAGTAGTTTCTTCTCTCAATCTGAAATAAATTTTATGAAGTCAAAAGAAAATAAATCAGGAGATAACAATGAAATTAAAAAAAAGTAAATCTTTTGATGTAGCAACCTTTTTCAAAGAAAAAATACTATCAACAAGAATTGCTGTTTGTTCATATTCGTCAAAGACAATTGTCACAAGATATGTCTTATTCTTTTTTACGTATGATAAAAATTTACTGATAATAAAAAAAAGCTAACAAATCGTTTCACCTGATTGCTATTCTGCTGCGCTCCAAGTGGCAGGTGAGCTTTTCCGTTAGATGCAAAAAATATGAATAACATAATTGAAATCACAATTTATTCGCTGATTGCAGGAATTACTATATTTTTAGGTGGTTTACTGGCAAGAATATTTGAGAAGTATTGGAAAAAAACAATAGAATCTTACATCCTTCATTGGGTGGTAGCTTTTGGTGGTGGAATTCTTATTGCTGCCGTTGCGTTTGTTCTCACCCCTAAAAGTATCGAAATATTATCCATTCGAAGTTTCACATCTATCTTTTTAGCGGGTGCTTTCACATTTTTCTTTCTAGATAAATTTGTTGAAAAAAAAGGTGGCGTTATAGCCCAAGCGATGGCAATGCTGATGGATTTCATTCCAGAGTCTATTGCCTTAGGTGCTGTTTTTGCGCAAAATCATCGGTTAGGAATCCTTTTGGCTTTCTTTATAGGGTTTCAGAACCTACCTGAATCTTTTAATGCATATTTTGATTTGCGTAAAAACAATTATACCCCCAAAAAAATTTTAATTATCTTTTTTGTCCTCAGTTTTTTAGGTGTTTTTTTTGCCTTAATAGGAAGTTATTTTTTAACTAATAAATCCGGCCTTATTGCAGGAATCATGTTATTTTCTGGAGGAGGGATTCTATATTTAATATTTCAGGATATTGCACCGTTATCAAAAATGAAAAACCATTGGGAACCTGCTCTTGGAGCAATTCTTGGTTTTCTTGTAGGAATGATCGGAACAAAACTATTATGATAAAATATTATTGCTAACAGCTCAATCGAGCGGATTTTTCCGTGGCTAAAGCCGCTCCAATAATCGCTCATTTTGGACATTATATGTAATAATGAGGAGAAAATAAAATGAATAGAAGTATATTTGATATCTCCGAAATCAAAAAACTATCGGTTGAAGACCTATTTAAGAAATTTTCTTCAAGCGAAAATGGGCTTTCGGATTCTTCTGTAAAAGAGCGAACTGAAGAATACGGCTATAACGAGATTTCCGAGAAAAAAGTCAACCCGCTCATGAAATTTCTAAGTTATTTCTGGGGGCCGATTCCCTGGATGATTGAAGTTGCGGCTATTCTATCGGCACTCATCCACCACTGGGAGGACTTTTGGGTTATCTTTGCGCTGCTGTTGTTAAACGCTACCGTCGGATTCTGGCAGGAGCACAAGGCAGACAACGCCATTGAATTATTAAAGGAAAAATTGGCTCTGAAGGCAAAGGTGCTGCGAGATGGCAAGTGGCTTGAAATAGCTGCCCGGGAACTTGTTCCGGGAGATATTGTGCGGGTGCGCTTGGGGGATATTGTCCCGGCAGACATCAAACTCGTAGATGGTGCTTATCTTTCGGTGGATGAATCCGCATTAACCGGCGAATCACTACCCGTTGAAAAGCATGTTGCCGATGTTGGCTATGCCGGTTCAATCATCCGCCAGGGTGAAATGAATGCGCTGGTGGTTGCCACTGCTATGAACACTTATTTCGGCAAAACTGCCAAACTGGTGGCGGAAGCTAAGACACAAAGTCACTTTCAGAAAGCAGTCATTAAAATAGGGGACTACTTGATTGCTCTGGCAATTTTTCTGGTTGCTGTCATATTTATAGTGGCTCTTTTCCGCCATGAGAGTGTGCTGGAAACCCTGCAGTTTGCGTTGGTTCTAACCGTTGCCGCCATACCGGTGGCTCTTCCTGCCGTGTTGACGGTCACTTTGGCAGTTGGCGCCATGGCGCTGGCGAAAAGAAAAGCCATCGTTAGCAAACTGGTAGCCATCGAGGAAATGGCCGGCATGGATATCCTGTGTTCGGATAAAACCGGCACCATTACCAAAAATGAACTGACCCTGGCCCAGGTGAAACCTTTTGCGGGATTCACGGACAACGATGTGTTGCTGTTCGCCACTCTTGCATCCAGAGAGGAGAATCAGGACTCAATTGACAATGCAATCATAAACAAAGCCAAAACACTAAAGGTCTTTGACACAATCGGCTCCTATAAGGTAATAGAATTTAAACCTTTTGATCCGGTGGCAAAGCGAACGGAGGCTACGATCTCTGGTGCTGAGAACACCAGCTTTAAAGTAACCAAAGGTGCCCCTCAGATTATCCTGTCGCTGGCGGTCAATAAAGAGGAAATAAGCGCCAAGATTGAGGAAGATGTGAATGCCCTTGCCGCCAAAGGCTATCGTGCGCTTGCAGTTGCGAAGAGCGACGGACAGGGTGACTGGCAATTTGCAGGAATTATACCACTTTTTGATCCTCCCCGTGAAGATTCAGCGGAAACCATAAAAACAGCTCAATCTATGGGCATAGATGTCAAGATGATTACCGGCGATCACACTGCTATCGCCAAAGAGATCGCACAGAAAGTGAACCTGGGCGTCAATATTTTGCCAGCTTCATCATTTTTACATAAACCTGATAGAGTAGCGAAGCGAATTGTTGAAGATGCTGATGGTTTTGCGCAGGTCTTCCCGGAGCATAAATACCATATTGTTGAATTACTTCAGGATAAAGGGCATATCCTCGGGATGACTGGGGATGGGGTCAATGATGCCCCTGCTCTGAAAAAGGCCGATATAGGAATTGCCGTTGCCGGCGCCACGGATGCAGCAAAATCGGCGGCTGACATCGTGCTCACCGTTCCGGGGCTTTCGGTGATTATCAATGCGATCAAGGAAAGCCGCAAAATATTCCAGCGCATGAACAGCTATGCTATATACCGGATAGCTGAGACCATCCGTGTCTTGATATTTATGACCCTTTCTATTATTGTATTCAAGTTCTATCCTGTTACCGCCATTATGATTGTTCTTTTAGCTCTGTTGAATGATTTGCCAATTATGACAATCTCCCTTGATAATGTTAAATATTCTAATGAACCGGAAAAATGGGACATGCGGGTGGTTTTGAGCATAGCCACTGTATTGGGAATCGTTGGCGTCGTCTCGTCCTTTGGGATCTTCTATATTGGGAATGAGATTTTACATTTAAGCCGTGAAGTCCTCCAATCATTCATGTACTTAAAGCTTTCCGTGGCTGGTCATTTAACGCTGTTTGTCGCCAGAACAAGAGGACATTTCTGGTCTATCAAGCCAGCCAAGCCATTGTTTCTCGCCATTATAGGTACTCAGATAATTGCCACCCTGATTGTTGTCTATGGTATCATGCTTCCCTCCATTGGCTGGAAACTAGCCGGTTTTGTCTGGGGATATGCATTAGCGGCTTTCGTGATAACAGATTTTATCAAGGTTTATGTTTATAAAATGGTGGATCATACGGGGATAAGGTTTCGTAAATAAAAGAAGCAACTATACCTTTTGTTAAGTTTGGATGTAAAATGGAGACTAAATTTGCTTCGTTCAACACCAGTTGTATAATAAAGCAACAAACTGCTCATTATGTTAGGCGTGAACAGGTGTAAAATTATTTAAAATATTTTCATATACTTTTATATAATCATTTACCATTTTTCCCTGACTGAAATTACTTTCAGACCATTCACGACAAAATTTTCGATCAATTTGTTTAATATTTTTTAGAATTTCTACTGCTTCATCTATTTTATTTACCAGAAAACCAGTTTTTTCATGTACAATTAATTCGGGCATAGAGCCCTTATTAAAAGCGACAACTGGAGTTCCACAAAGCATTGATTCAACAACACTTAGACCAAATGGCTCTTCAAAATTAATAGGATGTAGCAAGGCATAAGCATCGCCAAGCAATTTGTTTCTTTTTTCTGGACCTGAGGAACCAACAAATACAATATCATCATCGTTGATAAATGGTTTTACTTTTTCTTCAAAGTATTTTTGGTCTTGAACAATACCTGAGATAATAAGTTTCATGCCAAATTTTTTAGCAATTTGTATTGATTCATAGGTGCCTTTATCATGATGAATCCTACCAAAAAATAATAAGTAATTTCCTCTGTGTTCATTTAGAGTAAAATTTTCAAGAATAAGTCCATTATAAACTGTAGCAATATATTTCAACTCAGAACTGCGGTCTGAATTACTAATCGAAACATAATGATTGATTTTATTATATTTCTTGAAAACGGGTATAATTTTCGGAGATGAAAATCCATGAATAGTTGTCACAATTGGTGTATTAATTAAATTAGAATAGGTTAATGGTAAAAAATCATAGTTATTGTGGATGATATCAAATTTACTTGCTTGCTCCATTAGATTCGCAATATGCATGCATTCACATACTTTTGGGTCCAGATTTTTATCTTCTTCGTATGAATGTTCAACAATATATTCCAGCTTACCTTTTGTAATTGAATCACCTGTAGCAAAAAGTGTTACATCAAAACCTTTCGAGACCAATCCTTCAGCAATATTAGAAGCTACTTGTTCCCATGGACCATAATGTCGTGGTGGTGTTCTCCAGCAAACAGGAGCTAAAATTGCAATTTTCATAAGATATTAGATTTTATAATGCAGGTCTTGAATTGTTAAGACAAAGATTAATTAGATCATTTATCATAGCAGTTCCCACACTCATCACAGTATCTGCACAACCCCAATAGATCTTTATAGTGCCATCAGGTTCAGGAACTGCACCACAACAAAAAACAACATTATGGACATAACCGGTAATCTCATATTTTTTTTCAGGCTGTAAAATCCAACTATCACTTACCCCAATTATTTTTGATGGATCTTTTAAGTCATGTAAAGCTACACCAAGACGATATATACAACCATCCATAGTTTGAAAGGCACCATGATAGATATTCAGCCATCCTTTATTCGTTTTGACAGGAGGTGCTCCGGGACCGATTTTCATTTCATCCCAATGATATTTCATCGGATTAATGATCAATTTTGATTCTCCCCAATAAATTAGATCAGGAGAATATGATATCCAGATTGACCAGGGATTTATTCCGGAATGAGGTCTATCAAGACGAGCATAGAGCCCATTTATTTTTTCAGGGAAAATTACAACATTTCTATAATCAGCTTCTGTTATAAGAGAAATCCTTTCAACTTTCATAAAATCTTTGGTTTTTGCCATACCGATACGAACACCATTTCTTGAATAGGCACTATAAGTTATAAGGTATTCGCCATCTATGAGTGTTATGCGTGGGTCTTCAATACCATATTCTTCATATTCTTTAAAGATCCCTTTCTTTGCAGGTACCATAAAAGGTTGGGGAGCTACTTTAAAGCTGAATCCATCACTACTTTCAGCCAAACCTAAAATACTCCGTCCATTATGGAGATGCGAACGGAAAATCATTATATATTTACCGTTAAATTTTGTTACTCCCGCATTATGAACTGTAGAAACAGGATAGGGAACATCATTTTTTGTTAAAATTGGATTATTTTTATATCTTTTAATAACTGACATAGTTAATGTTTCCTTATCTCATGTTCATGGGCAGATAGAACTGTCAAGTGGGCTATTTTATAAGCAATATTACTTTCTGCCCCTTGATTTCTATTCACACCGTAACTTTCCAGTCCATCACAACATCCGCGAGTTGCAAAATCATATAATGGAATTCTCAGGTCGTTATCTCCTAAAAACCACATATAAGATTTAATCATTTTCTTTAGATAATTTTTGTCTTTTGTAACCTTGTATGCTTGGTAAAACATTAATACCGTTCCCGTAGCATCAACAGGCTGTTGTGCATATTGAGAACGTTCTTCTCCTTTTTTAAACCAATTATCAGAACCCACAAGTGAAAGGTATCCATCCTTAAAAATCACTTTTTCTAAAAACTTCATTGATTCTATAGCAGTTTTCAATAATTTTTTGTCACCTGTGATTTTATATGCATAGAAAAGTGACATAGGAATGATACCATTATCATAAGCCAGAATCGGCTCAAACCAATGCCATTCTTTATCCCTATTACTCATATAATTATTAATAATCTTATTTGTAATCCTTTTGAGAACCTGATGCACTCCTTCATCATCAGGAAAATGTTTAAGATAATGATAAAGACCCCCTATTGTATTTGCAATACCTCTAATTGACTGTAATTTTTCAAAATTTGGATAAGCCAAATCAAACATCTCTTTTGCTAGTAGAAAGTATGCTTCATTAGGAGCAAAACGAATTAAGTATCCAAGCGCCCAGATTGTTCTACCAAATGAATCTTCCGAACCTATTTCATCAAGGAAATTTCTATTAAAGCTCAGAAAATTTCTAAAAGAACCATTCTCATTTTGCATATAATGAATAAATCCTAAATAGACCTGTAATAATTTAAGAGCCAATGGATCCTTTTTCTCACTATATGCCATTGAAACCATTAAAAGGGCTCTCGCATTATCATCAAGACAATAACCATTTTTTAAATTTGGAACTATGTAGTTAGCATGTTGAAAAATCCCGGTCTCATCAGTTAATCTTTCAAAATGTATCAAATTATAGGGAGGTAGGACCAAAGGATCAATTATAACATCTTGGGGGGCACTAATTTTTGCATAAGATTTTATTGCAGTTGACATAAGTTCAATATATTGAGCCCCAATCTCAGTCCAGATACTTTTCCGACCATAGTTATAAGCTTTTTTCCTTAACTCAAGTAACTCAGATGGTTTTTCTAATAATTCATTCAGAATATCAGCCAGTTCATCTGAGTTTCCAAAATTAAAAAGTCTTCCACGTCCCTCTGTGAGAAGTTCTTTTGCATGCCAATAAGGAGTTGAAATAATTGCCGCACCTGCTCCAACAGCGTAAGCTAAGGTTCCGCTTGTAATTTGCTCTTCATTCAGATAGGGTGTTATATAAATATCAATAGCTGATAAATAGCTAAATAATTCTTTATTACTTACAAAATGGTTATTAAAATATACATATTTTCTCAGATTATTCTTTTCAACTAGAACTTTAAGATAATTTCTATATTCCTCACCCGATTCCTTTAAAACATTTGGATGTGTTTTTCCCAATATTATGTAAATAATCTCCGGATGTTTCTCTACAACCTTTGGTAATGCTTGGATAACTGTTTCAATCCCTTTATTTCTACTTAATAAACCAAAAGTAAACAGGGATTTTTTATCTTCTAAATGAAACTTCCTTTTATACTGGTCACTTCTAATGAAATTCAAATCTGGAACACCATACTCAATAATTGCTAATTTTTCTTTAGGAACATTATAAATCTTGGTTAAAAAATCAATTGCCAGTTTACTCATAACAACTATTTTTTCAGCTTTTTTACTAATCCCACGAACAATTGCTTTTTGTGTGTAAGATGGATTTTTCACTACTGTATGAAAAGTAACGATCAGAGGAATTTTGAGTCTATGAATTAATGAAAGTATATAAACTCCATTTTCACCACCAAAAATCCCAAATTCATGTTCTAAAATGCATATATCTGCATCACTGTAATTGATAAAATGAGCTGCTTTAATATAATCTACTTGGTTATCCTGCCTGATTGTATATTTTACTATTTCAGGATAATCATAGGTTAGATCATGGTCATTAAGTGCAACAACAAATGCATCAGTGTGAATATTTTCATCCCTTTCTTTATTTATTATTGAATCAATAAGGTCTCTTGTGAATGTGGCAATACCACACTGGCGAGGAACATAATTTCCTATACATGCGATTTTAATTTTTTGCATTCTTCTCCTTTTCTTACAATTATTTACCCTTATTTAAGGGGTATAGACACATTTAATGTCGCATAAACGAATTATGAATTCGTCACTTTTATTATTTATTAAATCAGATGTTCGGTAATCTACTTCATTAATAAAAAATGGATATTTAAACAAAATTTCCACAACAAAATTATTATCGTCAATTGTATTACAAATTAAATCTTGTATATCCCACAAATTTTCATAAACATTACAACGTAAAACCCGAGTCGGGTTTTACGTTCATGAAGTTGAATTATAATAATAATGATAGTACGCCTTAATCTTATTACTTTTAAGTAAGACAGCATAATTTTTCTAAACTCGAATTGAATAAAAACCGAAAAGTATAATGAATATTAACCGGTAGCGTTTTCTGTTTCAAGAAGATGCAAGCTAATCTCCACCGGCTGGCGGATGGAGTTCAAGAAATATAGATGAATAATATCAAAATTTTAATAACTTTGACACTTATATTTCATTTTTCTCAATACAATATATGAAATTTAAGAAACAGTATATCATGAACAAAGACCATTTATCCATCCACCCCGAAATCCAAGAAGCCCTTACCCAGGGCAAACCGGTCGTCGCACTCGAATCGACTATCATTTCGCACGGCATGCCATATCCTGAAAATATCAAAACTGCAAAGGAAGTTGAAGAAATAGTCCGGGAAAACGGAGCTGTACCTGCAACGGTTGCAATTTTACACGGAAAAATGAAAGTCGGGCTGACTGATGACGACCTTGAATTTCTGGCTACAAGTAAAGACATACGAAAAGCTTCCCGAAGAGATATTCCGTACATTGTTTCACAAAAATTGCACGGTGCAACCACAGTCGCAGCTACGATGATCATCGCCGAGCTTGCAGGAATCAAAGTATTTGTCACAGGTGGCATCGGCGGAGTGCATAGGGGAGCTTTGGAAACAATGGATATTTCTGCCGACTTGCAGGAATTGACAAAAACAGATGTAGCAGTTGTTTGTGCCGGACCTAAAGCAATCCTCGATATCGGACTCACACTGGAATACCTGGAAACTCACGGTGTACCTGTTGTTGGTTTCCATACAAATGAGATGCCTGCATTCTATACAAGAACAAGTGGTTTCCCTGTTGATATAAGATTGGATTCCGAAAAAGATATCGCAGAATTACTCAAAGTGAAATGGGAACTCGGGCTGAAGGGTGGAGCCGTCATAGCAAATCCGATTCCTGCCCAGCATGAAATGGATCATGATCTCATTAATAATGCAATTAAAAAGGCACTTGTTCAAGCTGAAACAATGAACATATCCGGTAAGAAGATCACACCTTTTTTGCTGGATGCTATCAAAGAAATTACTCAAGGGAAAAGTCTGGCATCGAATATTGAACTGATAAAAAATAATGCGAAAGTGGGAAGTAAAATAGCTGTAGAACTTGTGAAGATATGCAAGAATAGGATTCTAACATTTTATCAATAAAACACAAATCAATAAAAATGAATAAAAAATTCTATTCCTCTTGACAAAAGAAATTTTGACGATGGTATTTACACACAAATGAAAATAAAGACGAAACACATCTTCATCACGGGAGGAGTGGTGTCGTCGCTGGGAAAGGGGATCGCTTCCGCATCGATTGGCTTCCTATTAAAGAAACTCGGGTACGAAGTTACTATCCAGAAATTAGATCCCTATTTGAATGTTGATCCCGGTACGATGAGTCCATTTCAGCACGGTGAAGTCTTTGTAACTGATGACGGCGCAGAAACCGATCTTGATCTCGGTCATTACGAGAGATTTCTCGATGTTTCTTTAAACCATAAAAGCAATCACACAGCTGGTCAGGTTTATGATACGATCATTCAAAATGAACGCAGGGGAGTGTATCTCGGGAAAACAGTACAGGTTATTCCACATATTACTAATGAAATAAAAAAACGAATTTCCAGTCTAGATAGCAAAGCGGATATTGTGATCACAGAGATCGGCGGCACTATCGGTGATATCGAGAGTCTCCCATTTATTGAGACTATTCGTCAGTTCCGCTTGACCTATGGCGCGCAGCACTGCTTCTTCATTCATTTGACACTTATACCATACATAGCAGTAGCAGGTGAGTCCAAAACCAAACCCACCCAGCACAGCGTGATAAAACTTCGTGAGATCGGCATCCAGCCCGATATGCTCATCTGCAGAACAAGCACCCGGCTTACAAAAGAGATGATCAAAAAAATATCTCTCTTCACAAATGTATATGATAAAAATGTGATTGAGGGGCGGGACACTTCATGTATTTATAATATTCCGATCTTGTATTATGAACAGGGCGTGCATAGCATTATTTGCAATTATTTTGATATTCCGACTACAGACATAAATTTTGATAGATTAAAAGGTTATATCTCAAAATTCACTAATCCGAGCAGAACGATAACTGTCGCGCTGTGCGGAAAATATGTACGTCATCAAGATGCTTATAAGAGCATTGTCGAAAGTCTGATTCATGCTGGGGTAGATTTTTCTACCAGGGTGAATATAAAAAGTGTTGACACAGATAAGCTCTTTCCAAAGGATAAAGTGGTCGATGATGAAGAGCTTCAGGTTATTCTTAAAGATGTTGATGGAATACTTATTCCGGGCGGCTTCGGTGTGCGGGGTATTGAAGGCAAGATCGAAATTGTGAGTTATGCACGCAAGCATAATATACCATTTTTTGGTATCTGTCTGGGTATGCAATGTGCTGTGATAGAGTTTGCACGTACAGAATTTGGACATAAAGATGCTAATAGTGCAGAATTCGATCCGGAGACCACACATCCGGTCATTGATCTTATGCCCGAGCAGAAGGATATTGAAGACATGGGTGGTACAATGCGGCTTGGTGCTTATCCATGCGCATTGAAGGAAGATTCTCTTGCGTATGCGATATACGGGACTGATAAAATCTCTGAGCGCCATAGGCACAGGTATGAATTCAATAATGAATACAGAGAAAAATTCGAGGAAAAAGGCATGATGATTTCAGGTACTTCTCCAGATAATAGATTAGTTGAAATCGTTGAAATTCCAGGTCATCCATTCTTTATAGCAGTGCAGTTCCATCCTGAATTTAAATCACGATTGGAGCATTCTCATCCCATCTTTCATAATTTTGTTAAGGCATCATTGGCATATAATGCGAAAAAGAAAACATCAGAAGCATGAATAAAAAAACAGGCAAGAAACCGATTTTTTCAATAATAGCCGGTCCCTGTGCAATCGAGACAAAGGAAGATTGCTTCTTTATTGCCGAAACCTGCAAGTCATTATGCGAAAAATATGATTTTCCATATATTTTCAAAGCGTCATACAAAAAAGCGAACCGCACAGCATATGGCTCATTCAGGGGTGTCGGAATAGAAAAGGGATTACAAATCCTTGCAGAGATCAAAGAAAAATTATCTTTACCTGTCCTGACTGATATTCATGAAACAAAGGATGTTCAACAAACAGCTGAAGTCGTTGATATCCTTCAAATCCCTGCATTCCTTTCACGCCAGACAGAACTTATTGAAGAAGCTGCACGAACCGGTAAGATCATCAATATTAAAAAAGCTCAATTCATGTCTGCCACGGGAGCGAAACATGCGTACGATAAAGCGGTGAATGCAGGTGCATCAAAAGTTTTTATCACAGAGCGGGGTACATTCTTCGGCTACAATGATCTGGTTGTTGATTTCCGCAATTTCAAGCTATTGGATTCGTGGGGTATTCCTGTAATATATGATGTGACGCATAGTCTGCAGCGACCTTCAATCGATGAAACTTCAGGAGGTAGTCCGGAATTTGTTATGACGATGACTTCTGCTGCAGTCGCAACAGGTCACCTATCCGGTTTGTTCATAGAAACTCATCCCGAACCCTCCCGTGCGAAGAGTGATGCGCGATCTATGCTTCCATTAAATGAATTAGAAAGGGTATTGCAAAAAATACGAAAATTGTTAGATTTATCTTAAGCCATATTTGAACATTACTATTCCGAAAATAAAAAAGTTGCTTTTTTTTTCTCAATTTCATAAATTTACATTGGAGATACATGCAATATAAATTATTTTTTTTCGACGTCGACGGAGTCTTTACTGATGGGGGATTGTACTATCTCGGCACAGGTGGTATTGGACGTAAATTCAATGTGCGCGACGGGCTTGGAATCCGTCTTTTACAACAGACAGCATTAGTACCTGTGGTTGTAAGCGGAAAAAAAACCGAGATTGTCATGAAACGCATGAAGGTTTTGAATATTCCACATGTGTATCTTGGAATTCGGAATAAACTCTCCACTGTTGAAAACATCATGAGAGAATTAGATGCCACTTTCGAAGAAGTCATATTCATGGGTGATGATTGGAATGATATGCCTGTTCTCGAAAAAGTCGGATGTGCGATTACTGTTCCTAAAGCATCACGGGAGATCAAAGATGTGTGTGCATATGTCACAGAAAATCACGGCGGTTCCGGGGCGGTTCGAGAAGCGATTGAATGGATATTGAAGAAAGAAAATCTTTTTGATCAAGCAGTAAAATCTTTTTTAGCATATTTGCAAAATAATGAATAAAATTTATCTAATTGTAGTCCTAATCATTACTATCATATTATTTTCCGGCTGTTCGGACAGCAAAGGTCCTGTCACGTTCAAAGACATGGGTAAGCAGACTGTCGAGATTACAGATTCCATAATTGTATACAGCTCATCAAAAGATATAACACTTTGGGAATTATATGCAGATAGATTGAAAAAATATCCAAAAGATAATATCATGTACTTCAGCAATATCGAACTCAAGCTTATGAATAAAGACGGGACGCTGGCTTCTACGATCTATGCTGACAGCGCTATCGTGAATGATGAGATGCACACTGTGTACGCAGAAGGCAATATTGAAATTTATTCTCAGGACGGGGATATATTCGGAGAAACAATAACATGGGATAGAAACAAAGATGAGATATTTTCTGAGGATTCGGTCAAAGTGATACATCAGGGCAATGTAATTCAAGGATCCAGTTTTAAAAGTGATTCCCGTTTTGAACATGTGACACTGCACAGAGCAAGCGCAGAAGGAGAAGTGGATGAATCTGAAGTGCTTTGGTAGCGTACTTGCAATTTTCATATTGTGGTTTTCCTCACCCTTGATGAGCCAGGAAAAAAATCATTACATCCTTAAGAATGCAAATCTCGTGAAGATAGATATCATTGAAAATGATACGATCACCACATTACAAGGTGAAGTGGATCTGATCTATAACGATATTGAGTTTTTTGCAGATAATGCGCAGATATTTCAAAAAGACAAACAAGTTAAGTTGTTCGGGAATGTTCGAGCTATTGATGATACTCTCGAAGCTGGCGCTCAAAAGGCAACTTATTTTCATAAAGATGCCATTCTCAAGCTCGATGAAGACGCATATTTTATCGAAAATTCCACGGACACACTCAAGAAAAAAATAACTGCAGATTTTATAGAATATCAAAAAGAAAATAAGAAAGTGCATGCTCTGAACAATATCATTGCAACAGATTTTATTGAACAGGTCGTGTGCACGTGCGGAAAATTCCGATACGATATGGGAACTGATTACGGACTCGCCCGGGAAAACCCTGTGCTTGCTTTTCAGCGTGATAATCAGTTGAAAATATATAGCAAGCAGATGGAACTTTATGCAAAAGAGAAGAAGTTCACTGCAACTTATGATGTTAAAGTAGAAACTGAAGATTCGCAAGCGACATCAAATTTTCTTATCTATTTCAATGATGAAGAAAAAGCGGTTATGCTTGGTAATCCGCACTTCAAGAGTTCCCTCTCGACAGCTACTGCACAGGAATTCCAGGTATTTTTCAAAGATGAAAAGATTAACCAGCTTCTCCTCGTAAAAGATGCGGTAATTCATTTCAAAGAAGAGGATAGCATCGGCAAAGAGAATTATCTCTATGCTGAAAAAGTGCGGATGGAGATCGATAACGACAAGCTGACATATATGCAAGCGCAGAATGTGTCGCGCAGCTTCTTTGAACAAAGAGATAATAAGGATATTCTTATTAATGAATTAGCAACATTGCAACTCGAAGTATTTTTTAATGAAAAAGAAAATATCCAAACAATAATAGCTGAAGATGACATAAAAGGCACGTATACATTTTCAAGTTCAAAACAGATTATAGAGAAATAAAAAGGAATAAAAAGTGAGTATAATTCGCACTCAGGATCTTGTGAAGATCTATGGTAAGAAGAAGGTTGTAAAACAAGTTTCAATCGAAGTAAAACAAGGAGAGATCGTCGGGTTGCTTGGACCGAACGGCGCAGGGAAAACAACGACCTTTCATATGATGATCGGGCTCATTAAAGCTAATGGGGGGCATGTCTTTATTGATGATGTTGATATCACAAAAATGCCGATGTATAAACGGGCTCGAATGGGAATCAGTTATCTTTCTCAGGAACCTTCTGTGTTCAGCAAACTGACAGTAAAACAAAATGTCATGGCAATTTTGGAAACTCAAGACTATACTAAGAAAGAGAGACAAACCATTCTTCAGGATGCACTTGGCGAACTTGATCTTACAAAATTATCAAACCAGAAAGCTTATTCTCTATCAGGCGGTGAGCGGCGCAAACTGGAGATAACACGCTCCTTAATAACTAAACCGAAGTTTCTTTTTTTGGATGAACCCTTCTCCGGAGTTGATCCGCTTGCAGTTTCTGATATTCAGGATATTATAAAAAAATTGCAAAAAAAGAACATAGGAATTTTAATAACCGATCATAATGTGGTGGATACTTTACAAATTACAAACAGGGCATATATTATTTATGAAGGTAGGGTTCTTCTTTCGGGTACATCCCGGGAATTGGTCAATGATCCTCAAGCCCGGAAAATATATTTAGGTGAAAGATTTTTGAAATATGATTTTAATTAAGGTTACCTTTTACATATTACAGTAAATAATTATAATAATATATTAAATGAATAAATCGTTAAGAAAACCCCCTTGGTTGAGAGCAGAGATGCTTGGTGCATCGAATACTGCCAATCTCGCGAAAATGCTATCGAAGTATAAACTTCATACAGTGTGTGAAAGCGCGCGCTGCCCAAACCGGGGAGAATGCTTTGAAAAGGGCTCTGCAGTTTTCCTCATTATGGGAAATGAATGTACCAGAAATTGTAGATTCTGTGCAATTCCTACTACTACCCATCCCTTACCGCTCGATCCTGATGAGCCCCGAAGAGTGGCTGAAATGTCACGGAAGCTTGGTCTGAAGCATGTGATAATTACTTCTGTAACAAGGGACGATCTTGAAGATGGTGGTGCTTCCCACTTCCAGAAAACTATAAAGGAGATTCGTGCATTACGTGGTGAAGATGTATTCATAGAAGTGCTCACTCCGGATTTCAAAGGAAAAGAAAGTGCGATTGATCTCGTAGCGAAAGAAAAACCGACGATCTTCAATCACAATCTGGAAACTATTAAGCGGTTATATTCAACCATCAGACCTCAAGCAGATTATGAACGCTCGCTCGCTCTTTTTGAAAGAGTGAAGCAGCAGGATCCAAAAATTATTACAAAGACAGGTATTATGGTTGGATTGGGCGAATCACAAGATGAAGTATTGCAAGTTATGAAAGACGCCAGGAAGGTCGGAGTTGATATGATGACGGTCGGACAGTACCTGCAGGCAACATTAAAAAATTATCCTGTTCGGGAGTATATTCATCCAAAAATTTTTGAAGATTATAAAAACAAAGGAATGAAAATGGGATTTCTCTATATTGAGTCTGCTCCGCTGGTGAGAAGTTCCTATTATTCTCAAGATTTAGCAACCATTCTACAAAATAAATAAAGCGAGGTATGAAACTATGCAAATCACAATTACTGCACGTCATTTCGAGTTAACTGATCCTATCAAGGATTATGCGGATATCGCAATGAGAGGACTTAAAAAATATTTCGACCATATTATCGTCGCTGAGATGATATTACGGGCTGAGAAGAACAGAAACATTGCTGAATTAAATCTGAGTGTAAAAAAATTGAACTTAGTTGCTAAGTCCCGCGAACAGGATATGTATACTGCCATCGATAGCGTAATAAGAAAAATCGAGCGACAGATCAAAAAACAGATTGGAAAGATGAAGCGGCATCATTCAAACGATAAGGTCGCGCTGAAAGAACTTGAAAAATCAGAGATCGCCACTTTGAATATCATTCAAAAAACTATAAAACCCGTAGAACTTGACCTTGATAGAGCAATTGACGAGTTTAATAAAAGGGATAATGGTTTCTTTCTTTTTCGAAATACAGGAACAGATAAGTATGCGATAATAAAAAAGATCAAAAACGGCTACGAAGTCATTGAAATTCAATAAATGAGGCAATAATGAAAGCATTAACTGTAGAAATGCTATTCGAGCTTAAACAGAAGGATTTAACTTTTACTCTTCTTTCAAAGAAAAAGGGACTTTCAAAGAAAATTACTACGCCTGAACTTTCCCGTCCGGGACTTGCTTTTGCCGGATTTACAGATACCTATGCCTATGATAGAATTCAGGTACTTGGTGAAACTGAAGTTCAATATCTAAAATCCCTTGAACCCTCTACTCGATATGATAAGATAAAAAAACTTTTCTCCCAGTTCGATATCCCCTGTTTTGTGATCTCTAAAGGGCTTTTCCCTACAAGAGAGCTGGTCTTCCTTGCTGATGAACATAACATTCCCGTGATCCAATCCCGCATGAAAACTATTGCTCTTTATCATGGTTTATCGAATTTCCTGCAGGACTGGTTTGCACCTTCCAAATCCATTCATGGAACCCTTGTTGATGTGTTCGGTGTGGGAATTCTAGTCACTGGTCAGAGCGGAATCGGGAAAAGCGAGTGTGCACTGGAATTGGTTTCACGTGGTCATCGGCTTATTTCTGATGATGTTGTCCATATTAAAAAACGAATGGATATTATTATCGGAGATGTAAATAAGCAGCTCGGACATTTTATGGAGATTCGCGGTATTGGACTTCTCGATATTGAAGCTATGTTCGGAATCCGCGCCTTTAGAATGCAGAAACGGATTGAAACTCAGGTTGAGCTAATACCATGGCGTCATAATATGGATTATGAAAGAATTGGCTTGAAGGAACGTTTTAACCGCATCCTCGATGTAGAAATCCCAATCATATATCTACCTGTTTCACCCGGTAAGAGCATTGCTGCTATTGTTGAGGTTGTAGCTATGAACCATATGCTGAAGGTTTATGGTCACAATGCCGCAGAAGTGTTTAATGAAAGAGTTCAAAAGGAGATTGAACGCAAAAACAGAATACGAACCTATCTTGAAACTGATAAAGAATAAATGATCATAAAAACTGTCACACTCACAAACAAACTTGGCATCCACGTTCGTCCTGCTTCGTTGATCTCCAAAACTGCTTCCAAATATAAATCCAATTTTCTCATTCGCAAAGATGATATGGAAATAAACGGGAAAAGTGTCATGGGTATCATGATGCTGGGAGCTGGTAAAGATACGGAGCTTGAACTGTTCTTTGATGGTGTTGATGAGCAAGAAATGATGGAAGATATCGTGAAACTTTTCGAGGATAAATTCGGAGAAGAATAATGAAAGAATATATTGGATATTCCATTGCTCCAGGACTCATCGCCGGTAATATTAATCTTGTAGAAGGCGATATTTTTACGGTTTCGAAAGGACACATCAAAGATTCCGAAATAGAAGATCACATTCAGAGTTTCCAAAATGCTATTACACTCTCGATCAATGAGATCGACCTTTTGCTCACTTATCTTGAAACTCGAGCCAAAGATGAAAGGGATATTCTGCAGTCCCATCAAGAGATCCTAAAGGATAAAATACTTATTGAGGATGTAGCAGCTATTATCAGAGAAGAACTGAAACCCGCAGACAGAGCCGTTCAGGAGTATTTTAACAAAATGATCGACCGCCTTTCGGATATTGATGATGTAGTGCTCAGTCAGCGTAAAGAAGATTTTGAAGATATCAAGATGCGTATTATTAGAAATATGCACCATCAGGATATTCATATCAATGATCTTGTGAAAGAGAATAAAGTTGTTGTTTTGGCGGAAATCATTCCATCACTGGTACTGAGTATTAAGGATTCACATCCTCTGGCTGTCATTGTGGAAAAGGGTTCACCTCATTCTCATTCTGCCATAATTGCCAAATCAATTGGCATACCGGTAATATTTAATATTGAAAATGCGCTCAAAGAATTTAAGGAAAATGATTTTGTTATTGTATATGGGACAGAGGGGAAAGTCATTCTCGATCCTGATATGAAGCACATAAAAGAATATGAAATTCTCGAGAAGAGGGTAAAGAAGGAATACAAAAAAAAGATTGCACTCCTGAAAACACCTACTTTTACAAAAGATAAAACCAAGATCGAGCTGATGGGAAATATAGAATTTCCTGAAGAATGTGAAATGCCGGAGGTCAAGTATATAGATGGAGTAGGTCTTTTTAGAACAGAATTTCTCTATTTTCTGGAAAACACTTTTCCTTCTGCAGAAAATCAATTCATAGTATATAAACAGGTAATTGAAAATCTTCCTGCTGGAAAGCCTGTGTATGTGCGCACCTTTGATGTAGGTGGAGATAAATTGCAAAGAGAGTTTGGACTTCATAAGGAAGTAAACCCGAACCTCGGTTGCAGGGGAATCCGGTTTCTTCTTAAATATAAAGAGATATTCCGACAGCAGATACGTGGCATTCTTATGGCTTCTGCATACGGAAATCTCAAGATCATGCTGCCGATGATATCCTCTATAAAGGAAGTAATTGAATCGCACGAACTCATTTCACAAGAAAAAGCTCTTCTCACAAAGGAGAAAATTGCATTTAATAAAAAAATTGAAGTTGGTATTATGATTGAAATTCCGTCTTCTGCAATTCTGGCTGACCAGTTTGCCGAGCATGTAGATTTTTTCAGTATCGGTACAAACGATCTCACTCAATATGTGCTGGCAGCGGACAGAAATAACGAAGCTCTCGCTGATGAGTACACGTATTACGATCCTGCAGTTATTGAGCTCATTAAGACAACAATTAGTGCTGGGCAAAGGAATAATATTGATGTGAAATTATGTGGAGAAATGGCAAGCGATCCTGTTGCAGTTCCTTTGCTCCTCGGTTTGGGATTACGCTCATTTAGTGCAAATATCGGCGGTATTATACAGGTAAAGAAAATACTATCACGTTTTACTATTGCAGAGCTTGAGAATTTTTACAAAGAGCATCAGAATATTTCACAAGAAGAACTGCAACAAGCATATAAACAGTTAATAAAACAATAATTAATTTCATATATTTATGAAGAAAGGAGAGTAATGTCTTCATCAATTAGTTTAGACTATACTGGAAATTTTAATCGGTTTGATACTGAGCACATGTATGAACAGATCGTTTCTCTTCCACAGCAGATCGAAGAAAGCTATTTTAACCAGGAAAAAAGCGACCTTGTGCGATACTATAAAAATATTTCTAAAGTGTACATCTGCGGAATGGGGGGCTCTGCTATAGCAGGAGATATTGCAAAAACTCTGTTTGGAAATAAGCTGAGGATACAAGTGTTCAAGGACTATTATATTCCGCCGTTCCAGGATGAAACCACTCTTGGAATCGTGTGCAGTTATTCCGGAAATACATCTGAAACAGTGTCCTGCTTTGAAACACTGAAAGAGGAAGGTGCCCAGATAGCGATGGTTACATCCGGAGGAATTCTGAAGCATTATGGCACAGAGGAAGGATATCTTATCAAAATGATACCGCCGGGTTTACAACCGCGTGCTGCGATAGGACATTTATTTTTCTCGATCGTCAAAATTTTCGAAGAACTTGAACTCATCGAGAACCAGAACATCAATGTTAAGCTTACTTTGCTGAACTTGAAAACTAAGCTGAAACTTATCAATCGAGATGTGGAAGAGTCAAAAAATCTTGCGAAAGGATTAGCACAGAAGCTATATAGGAAAATTCCTGTGATCTACAGCAGCAATCCAAGATTATTTCCACTTGCTTACAGGTTCAAATGCCAGATCAATGAAAACGCAAAAACCCATGCCTTCTGTAACACATTTTCAGAAATGAATCATAATGAGATCGAGGGGTGGGAAAGCAATTATAGTACTCCGCTCGTTCCGATCTTCATCAGCGATTTTGACGAGAGAAAAAAATATCTCAAACGCATACAGGTTTTTAAAGATATTATCCGGCTGTCTGAAGAAGAGAAAAAGCTGGAAAATCCTGCTCATGAAGAGGTGGAATATCTCGAAATCTTCACTGACGGGAAAACCCTTATGGGAAAAACTTTCTCAACCATTCTTCTCTGCGATATGATCAGCTATTATTTGGCAATACTGAACCGTGTAAACCCGAACGAGATTAATTTCATAGATATGCTAAAGAAGTCCATTTAGGCGCTTAAAAATGAAACCTACCAGTAAATTGTATTGAAAATGAAGATTCACGCAAAGACGCATAGACAAGAACGCAGAGACGCAAAGGAAAAAGGAACTTTTAACCACGAAGAGAGCTAAAGGGAATATAAATTATGGAAAAAGAAGATGGAAAAAGTTATATAAATATCCTTCGAGCCTTCGTGTCTTTGTGGCGGGAAAGAATTTATAGGATTGAATCACTGCGGTTCATATCATTAGGATAATTATGCAGAAATCCTACAATATTGCATTTCTTACTTCGGGTAAAAGCAGGGGCTCGAACTTCGAAGCGGTTATGACACATATACAGAAATGCAATGTCCCGATCCAGGCAAAATTCCTTATCATAACCCGGGCAGATGCTCCTATCACACAACGTGCTGAAAAATTTGGTGTGAAATTTATTTTTCTTGATGATAAGAAGACCTTTGAGCAAAAACTCCTTACTTTTCTCAACAAGAATAATGTGCATCTAATTATTCTTGCAGGATTTATGAGAAAACTGTCCGAGGATTTTCTGCAGAAATATCCGGGCGATATCATCAACATACATCCTGCACTGCTTCCAAAATTTGGGGGTAAAGGTATGTTCGGTATGCGTGTGCATGAAGAAGTCTTTCAAATGAAGGAGAATTTTTCCGGTGCATCAGTTCATTATGTTAACGAGCGTTATGATGAAGGAAAAATAATAGCACAGCGCAAAATCCCAATTGGTCATTGCACATCTGCTGAAGAGATTGCAAAAGAAGTTCTCAAGATCGAGCATGAGCTTTATCCTGAAGTGATTGAAAAATTAGCTCGTGAATACCTAGAATTATACAAATAAGTGCGTAATCTGAGTGAAAAAGATCTCTATAACAACTCTCGGATGCAAAACGAACCAATTTGAATCTGAGGCAATACTCGATCAATTCATTAAACATGGTTATGTTTTTTGCGATCTAAACGAAAAACCAGATATTGTTATCATAAATACCTGCTGTGTAACAAACAGAGCTGAATATAAATCCCGATACGCAATTCGAAGGGCTTTGAAGAATATTTCTCCTGGTGGAAAGGTCGTAGTGGCAGGTTGTTATGTAAATAAGGGAAGTTCATTTTTTGAAGAAAATCGCAAGCGATTATTGCTTTTTCAAAATGACCAAAAACATGAAATTTTCCATCATATTGAAAAGTCAGAAGATAGCCCACAGGATTTTTTAGAACTTTCTACGGATTCATATTATTTGCACACAAGAGTACCTGTAAAAGTTCAGGATGGCTGTAATTTTTTCTGTGCTTATTGCATTCTTCCCTATGTTCGAGGAAAGCCCGTCAGTCGACCGATTCGCTCCATTATCGAGCAGGTAAATTCTCTGGCAGAAAACGGAGTAAAGGAAATGATCCTCACCGGCATCAATCTTGGTCTTTATGGTTTTGATATTGAAAATTTCAATTTATTGTATTTGCTCAAAGAAATTGTGAGAACTGATATTAATCAAATTCGTCTGAGTTCCATAGAACCAATGTTTTTCAATGATGAAATGATAGATTTCATCGCTTCTCAAAAAAAGATATGCCCTCATTTCCATATTCCTCTTCAGAGCGGTTCTGATAGTGTACTTGCAAAAATGAACAGGAAATATTCTACGGTAGAATTCAACAAGATCATACAAAATGTTAAATCAGCAATCCCTGATGCTGCGATCGGATGTGATGTGATAGTTGGATTTCCAGATGAAACTGATGAGGAGTTCGGCAAAACCTATGATTTTATTGATAATCTTCCAATAAGCTATCTGCATGTGTTCAGATATTCGCCAAGAAAGTTCACGAAAGCTTCTGAAATGGAATGGAATTTGAGCGGAACAGTCAGCAAAAAAAGAATGCAAAGCTTGCAAAAGTTAGGACTCAATAAGAAAAATGAATATTCAAAATATTTAATTGAAAAGAAGGTTCCACTGAAAGCAGTTTTAGAAACAAAGCAAAAAGAATATTGGACTTCAGTTTCTGACCATTATGTAAAAATTTTTCTAAAAGATGAGTATAATATTGCTGAAAATGGAATGTTGAAAAATGTTGTTGCAAAAGATTTTAAAACTGACAGTGATGGATTGATCGCAGAAGAGTGCAGCCATGATTGAGATCAAGGGATTGAAAAAAACTCTGGACGGCACCGTCATTTTGAATGGTATCGATCTGGAGATAGAGAAGAATAAAACTACAGTTGTGATAGGGGAGAGCGGATGTGGAAAAACAGTGCTGCTCAAGCATATTATTGGATTTTTTAAGCCCGATGAAGGAGAAATTTTTTGTAATGGTGAGCGGATCGATACACTTTCGTGGAAGGGTTGGAATGCCCTCAGAAGGAAAATGACCATGGTGTTTCAAAACTCAGCACTTTTCGACTGGCTCAGCGTATATGACAATGTGGCGCTTCCTCTCCGTGAACAGTATGCACTCCCTGAAGAAGAGGTTACAGAGCAGGTTGAAGAAAAGCTCGGGATGGTCGGCATGTCCGGTCAGAATAAGAAAATGCCTGCGGAATTAAGTTTCGGTATGCAGAAAAGAGTGAGTCTTGCACGGGCAATGATACTCAACCCGGAATACATTCTCTACGACGAACCCACAACAGGGCTCGATCCAATAATTGCTAATAATATAATTGAGCTGTTTTCTACGTTCAAAAAAGTATATAAAACTACTTCATTGATAGTATCCCATGACATCGGTATCGTATTCAAAATAGCTGACAAGGTCGCACTTATGAAAAACGGAAGTATTATTTTTCAGGGATCTGTCGATGATCTCGGCAAGATTGAAAATTCGTATATAAATAAATTTATTTCAAGATGAGTGAAATATTATGAAAACAAAAAAAAGTGAATTGATCGTAGGAATTATAATCATACTGGCAGTGCTGGTCGTCGTGTTCGGCAAGATCGTCATTACAGGAAATCAACAAAAAGCTGATATGAATGAAATCACAGTTCTATTTCCCCAAATTGGCGGATTGGATATCGGCAATACTGTTTTTGTCCACGGAGTTCGAGCAGGCAAAGTGGCTGATATTGCACTTGAGCAGAGTGGTGTAAAAGTAATACTTCTCGTAAACAATGAAATAACTCTGAAAAAAGATACCCACATTGTGATCTCGGAGCGAGGTATGATGGGAGAAAGAGAAATCTCAATCGAGCCGGGCAGGTCATCAGGAAAACTCGATACTTCCCAAATCATTCAAGGTTATTATAATGTCGGATTCAATGAAACAATATCACAAATTGGTGTTGCTATCAAAAATATCAATGACCTTTCCGGTTCTCTAGAGGAACTCATAGATGATGAAGGTCAGATGAGAACTATCAAAGATGTGATCCAAAATCTGAATGTATTGCTGCTGAATATGAATCACATTTTTGAGAAAAATAGAGATATTTCAATCGATTTCAATAGCATCAATAATATTCTGACCAATCTTGATACTCTTATCAATCAAAATGATGAGAAAGTTGATAGGATAATTACCTTTGCTGATGATAAAATTTCCGAAATTGATAGCATGCTAGCTCAGATCCAGGTGCTTATCAATAAACTTGAAAAAGAAGATTCTAATTTGGGACGATTCACAGCAAATGATACTCTTTATCAGAAAATCAATACAACGATCGTTCATTTTGATTCTCTGGTAACAGATATCAGAGAAAATCCCAGGCACTACTTCCGTCTTTTTTAAACAAGGATTTACCATGAAAAAAGTCATTTTTTTACTAATCTTCATGATGATAACTGTGAGCTCTTTGCAAGCCACGTATTTTGGGAAAAATAAGACGAATCTTCCCGATATGCAATGGTCAGTGATGAAAACCACTCACTTTGATATCTATTATGAAACAGGTCTTGATACTGTGGGACAAATCACCACAGTGATCGTTGAGAGCGCCTACTACAGGTTTCAGGAACTATTCGAGCAGTCTATTCCTCATAAAATACCTGTACTAATCTACAATTCTCATAATAAATTTGAAGAGACGAACATATTATACCAGATCATTGGAGAGGGCGTTGGCGGTTTTACTGAATTCATAAAAAATCGTGTTGTAGTCCCATTTGATGGAGATTATAAACTATTTGAAACAACAGTCGTACACGAACTCTGTCATGTTTTCATGTATTTTACTATGCAGGGAGGTAGTTTTTCGAATTTTGCAAGCGGACTTTTTTACTCGCTTCCTTTCTGGTTCGCCGAAGGATTACCGGAGTGGTCCTCAGAACACGGCTCCGCAAGCAATGAGATGTATATGCGCGATCTTATCATAAATGATGAGCTCATTCCTCTTGAATATGTAAGTGGTTATTATGCCTATCGGGAAGGTGAATCTTTTTTACTCTTTCTGGAAGATGTGTTCGGATCGAATAGTATCATTGAACTTCTTTATAATTTCAGAATTTATAAAAGCGTGGATGAAGCAGCCAAACGGACTTTTGGCTTCAGTATTGAAACTCTTGAAGATCAGTGGAGATACTATCTACAGAAAAAATATAGCAGTATAATTGATGAAAATGTTCTCCCAAACAGTAAATATCAACAGGTTACAAAGCATAACCCAGAGGAATCAAATGCAAATTGGAATCCTGTCTTTTCTCCTGATGGAACGCAAATTCTCTATTATTCAGATAAAAGTTATACGCTGGGAATATACAAACGCTCTACTCTCGGACTCTATAAACCAAAGAAGATTATTACAAGTGGTTATACTGAAAAGTATGAGGGATTTCATTATCTGAAGTCTTTATTATCCTATTTTCCCGATGGAGAACGCTTTGCATTTGTCGCCAAAACATCAAAAGGTGATGATATTGTCATTGCAAGAGTTAATGATGGGAAAGAACTTGATCGAATCACACTGGATTTTAGCAGTATTTTTGAGATAGATGTTTCACCGGATGGTAAGAAAATTATCCTTGTGGGATTAAAAGATGCACAAAGTGATCTATATATTTATAATCTCGAAACAAAGACAATATCGCGATTAACTGATGACTATTTTGATGACCGCTATCCCCGGTGGTCGCCTGACGGTATGCAGATCGCATTTTCTTCTCAAAGCTTTATAAAGGAGCCCTTTATTCAAGAAGATGATCATCTTATTTTTTCTAATCTGTACTATAATATTTTCACTTATGATCTACTGACCAATACGATTGTTGCGATCACATATTCACCTTATGACCACGAGTATCCCGCCTGGTCGAAAGATCAACAGAATATCGTTTATAGCGCCTACAGAGACAGTGTTTCAAATATCTTTGTATATGATTTTAAAGAAAAAGCAATTGCACAACTAACAAATATTTTCAGCGGCACCTTCTCGCCATGTGTGAGTGGAGACAACACCGAGATGGTCTTTTCAAGTTTTTATAAAATGGGCTGGGATCTCTACCTGTACAGTAATCCTCTTGACAGTCTCAAATACATTACATATCAGGAACCTCAGACAATTGAAGACAATCCATTTGACGAAGTGTTCCATTTAAGGGAATTTAGAAGATTCTATCGTCCCAGAGAAAAACTGATCACAAAGAAATCCCGTTTTGACAGCGATTATTTCTTTAAGAAGGATACACTGGAAGCCAAACCGGAATATAAAGAGGATAAAGAGCCCGAAGTCGAGGAGTATAAGCTCAAGTTCACTCCTGATTTCCTATTTGGAGGGCTTGCTTATACAACGGGTTATGGAATTTCAGCACAAATATATGTCGCCTTAAGTGATATCCTTGGAAATCATCATATAGATATTTTAACTGATGTGAACAAATCTCTATCCGAAAGTAATATCATTCTGAATTATTACTTCATTAAGAAACGTATTGATTATGGTGCCGGTATTTTCAATCTTGTCGATGATTACTACTACCATAACTATTGGATCGATCAGGGGGGTTATGTCTATGACGGCATGAAAAAAGATAGAAACTCTGGAGTAAATACGCTCATCAGTTATCCGCTCGACAAGTTCAACCGAATTGATCTTTATAATAGTCTATTCTACAACAAAATTGAGTGGTATTATTGGAATGGGGATGACTGGCATATTCTCGATCAATATACGAAGGATGCCTGGGTTTATGCCCCGTCACTGTTTTACACTCACGATACTGCATTGTGGGGAATTACAGGTCCTATAAAAGGTTCGAGATTGATGGCTGGTGCTCAAAAAAGTTTTGGCTCTCATAATGACTATTTGAATATTTATGGTGATTTCAGGAAATATGTCGCCTTGAACAGAAAATATCAGTTTGCAGGAATGTTGAACCTAGGTTTCAGCACAGGTCTTGATAAACAGGATTTCATAATGGGGGGATACTATAATCTTCGTGGTTATCTGGATAAAGAATACCTGGGAAATAACATTGCGATCGGAAGTCTGGAATTCCGATATCCATTTGTTGAGGAACTTAAGATCGGGTTCCCGTTGCCAATCTGGATCAGAAGCATCAGGGGTGCGATCTTTGCAGATGTCGGGAAAGTGTGGGATAACTATGATGAGTTTAAGAACACACATGATAATCCTATTAAAATAGGATATGGAATAGGCACCCGAATGAATCTCGGATACTTCATCCTGAAGTTTGATTGGGCATGGAAAAGTACGAAAGGATTTGAGTCTTCACCATCATTCTATTTCTCACTCGATGCCGAATTTTAGAAGCTTATGAAAAATGTTATTCTGATGGGTTTAATACTCATAATGCTTGGATGCTCCGGCATTTTCTTGAATAAAGTAAAAGATTCACAGGATATTCATGAAAATCTAAATAACATAAATAAATTGATTAGTACTCACCAATTCAAGGATGCAAAGAAAGCAATAGATAAATTTATTCGGAATAATCCATCCTGCATGAGCGGGTATAATAAACTATTTTTCTTGTACAATGTTGCGGATATATCTTCTGATAACATTGCAAAAGATGAAAAAAAATATCTGGTTTATATTGATGATAACTTATTACCGGATAGTCTTTCCATGCAAGTTGAATATCTATTTAAGACAACTCTCGAAGATTCCTCGGCAGCTTCAATACTAGAAATCTTAATTGAGAATTATCCGAACTGCACAGTTACAACCGACAATGCGCAGGAGGAGGTTTTCAACTATGCTGTAATGAGAGATGATTCAGCTCGTGCAGAGGGTTTGGAAGAATTTTTGAAAATATATGCTGACAATAAATGGACTCCTCTCGCATGGCGATACTTGCTCTACTCTTATGATAACCTTAAAGATGAAACAAAACTGGATTCCACCTTAAAAGCTACAGAGAAAAAATATCCTCATGATGCCAGAATGCTGAATACAGTAGCACGCTATTATATAGATAAGAAACAGAAGCTGTCTGAATATGAAGAGAAAATGAGAATGGTGATCGATTCACTCGATAATGCTGATTGGGACAAAAGTTATTATTTTTTTGGCGACAAATCCAGAGAAGAGCAGTTGGCGACATATCGATCTACTATTGCAGAGCTTATCTTTGAACAAAACAAATATGATGAAGCCCTACAAATTTTGAACGAAATCCCGGAGGATCAGTTACTCGCACAGCATTTATATCTCATGGGGAAGATCGAAATGATGATCGAACAGGATGCAGGAGCTTTTGACCACCTACTGCAAGCAGTAATAATGGGTGATGAAAGAAACTCATGGACTCCCAAAGCTGATTCCCTGTTAAATGAACTATATGATGACCTGTCTGATGGTGGTAAAGCGTTTCGTCAGTTCGTGAACGTATGGGCAAAATACAGTGAGCCAATTTTCAAAGATGTAACAGAAGAAGCCGGATTAAGCTCTTATAAGCAAAGTCGCATTGCGTGGGGAGATTATAACAATGATGGATTTGATGATATCCTTTTAAATGGTAATGTGCTCTTGAAAAACAATACTGATTGCTCTTTTACTGATGTAAGTGAAAGCTCGGGAATATCTGCCGGTATTACAAATGGGGGTCTTTGGGCAGATATTGATCGGGATGGATTGCTGGACTTCTATGCGTCATCATCCGCCAAGGCACGAGAAGACAAACTGTGGAAAAATAGTGGTGATGGTACCTTTGAAGATATTACATCCTTCTCTCCAATCTCGGATACGCTCCAAACGGAAGGGGCTGCATGGGGCGACATAAACGGCGACCTTTACCCAGATCTATACGTTGCCAACTATGAGCATGGGGGAGAGTATGATAAGGAGCCGGATTTCTTATTTAAAAACATTACAGATGGTTTGTTCAAAGATGTGACTATTGAAGAACATATCATTCCTCCCTATGATGAGGATCAAGCCGGACGGGGTGTGAACTGGGGAGATTATAATAATGATGGAAAACTCGATATTTTTGTTTCGAACTATCGGCTGGATAAAAATTTTCTATGGAAAAACTCTAAGGGCAAGCAATTCCAAAATGTTGCTAAAGAAGTTGGAGTGGAAGGCACCTATGTCGAAGGTTGGTATGGACACACAATAGGAAGCGAGTGGGGTGATTTTGATAATGACGGAGATTTGGACTTGATCTGCGCTAACTTAGCTCATCCCAGATATATTAAATTTTCCGATATGACTCAACTCTTTGTGAATGATCTGAAAATGAACCGTTTTTATGATATTCGTGAATCTGCGGGAATTACCTATGATGAGTGCCACAGCGATCCCTCTTGGGGAGATGTGAATGGAGATGGATATCTCGACCTGTTTATAACTTCGATATATCCTAACAGAAGAAGTTACCTCTATCTGAACAATGGCGATAGGACATTCACAGACATTACCTATCTTGCCGGAGTTCGAACTTTCAATTCCTGGGGCGCTGCTTTTTCAGATTATGATAATGATGGCGACCTTGATCTGCTTGTATGCAGTGGTGAGGGAGTCCATTTATTCAGAAATGAAACAACACCGAAGAATTGGCTCAAAGTGAAAGTAGTTGATAAAAACGGTACAACCCCTCTTATCGGAACCCGGATCGAAGTAATTCAAAATGATATGAAACAGATTCGTGAGATCGAGGGTGGTAAGGGAACTACAAATCAGCATAGTATGACGCAGTATTTCGGATTTCCAGTAGGTGATAATGTGTCAATAAATGTTCATTTTCTGGATGGAACAGTGCAAAAGCTACAAGATCAGAAAATAAATCAAACACTTACGATACAATATTCCCAATAATTTTATCTATCCTTCTCAAAGATAAGTTGCACTTTAATTTAATATAATTAATATAAATATTGTAAGAAAATATTGTAATTAAATAACCTTTTTTTTTCGTATAATGTATAGGAAGTAAAAAAAGAAAAAAATTAACAATGGAGTTATTGAATAAACTAAAAATTCAGATAGATTATAATAACGCAAATCTGCAAAAGGATGATATTTAGATTTAGTAAATGGGAAAAAATATTCATCAATTTTATAATTTTCCCAAATTGATAATAATTTAATTTGAACAATAATCCATATAATGTATGTAACTACTGGGATTAAAATTTTAATTTTCAACAATTTCTTTAATTGTATTTTGATAGCAAAATTTCTTAATTCTTTTTTGAAACACAAATATATACAAAATAAAAATATTGGTAAACCTGAATAGAAGAAAAATTCTGACTTATCATAATTTCGTAAACCAGTAGTAGTATATAAAAAGAATTGCAATAGAATCCATATTAGAAGTATGCCAATAAATATTCTATGCTGTTTAAAAAATTTTTTCAAGCTTCCTCCTAAGTATCAATAAGTTAAAATAATAACACACTTTCATTCTATTGCGATTCTGCTTTTCAAGCTTTTTCATTTTAAAATAAGACTTCTGAAATCTTTTGTCGAATTTAAGTCAATTATTTCAGTATTAAATGGGTATTTAATACGAACAAGATGCCATTCAAAAAAGAATCGTTTTCAAACGGGATATAGGAATAATGGTAATAATTTATAAATTATTTTTGATTTTTTAATATATAATATATCAATATATTTTGTTCATCTCTTTAGTAGCAGTTGTCAAATTGCTTAGGCATATTTATGGATGCTAACATTCTATCAAAACAAGACAATACATCATCTATTCTTTTACTAATATCGCGAAGTGCAATTTCTGCCCATTGTTCAGGTGTTCCATCAAAATCTTTTGGTGCTCCGTTAACAAGAAAATCTTGAGCTTGTGGTATTATGTCTTTAGAAGTATTATTCAGTACATCTATCCACATAAGAAAACGTTCGGAAATTTCGTTAAAACTTTCTTCTTTCACTTTATCCTCCGATTATTGATTTTATAACTAATTGTCACATTAAGAGAAAAAAACAAACATCGTGCTTTATTATTCATTTATATTAGTCTTATATATATATACATTGGGTGATGATGAGCATATTTGTTTCTTTCCCATAATGAACTTACTTGGTTGTTTGAGAATTCATATTATGAATGATTGTTTGAAGAAGTTCGATCCACCACATCTTTGTGTCTTCATCAGGTTTTACTATTTCTGCTGAATTAAAATCAAATTTTCTATCTTCGGGTATGGAACTTACCTTTCCCCAAAACGGATCGGGGTCTATACCAGAAGCGACCATTGGATTTTCGATCATACTATCTGTGTTGCCATCAATAATAAAATCATCGTAGATTACCCAAGAATGATTCCAAGTAAACCAATCTTCACCTTTTTTATATTGAGCTTTTCCCTGATATGCTTTGGCATCGAAGCCGAGTTCACGTAGAGCTAGCGCAAGGAGAGAAGAGAATTGTATACACATTTCAGATCGTCCCCATATATTTTCATCTACTAACAGAGCCACTCGATCCAAGATAAAATGCTGTATGTTTAAATTAGGTAGTATTGCATTTCCAATAAGCCGAGTTGACGGTTTCGGCCTTTTACCATTTGCCTTTTCAACTCTAATTTTCTTTAGATGATTTATAAAAAAGCTATCTGATCTGACAACTTTATCAATGTATTGATTTACAGTTAGATTTTCAACTGGTAATATTTCCCGGGGTGGTTCAGGTCCGAAATCGATATTGCTTCCCTCTGATTTATATGGTTCCAAAGTAAGTTTGTTTTTTTGGATATTAGTCTTTCTTCTTTTCTTTTTTCTTATTTTATAATTACTTTTTCTCTTCTTTTTCTTTGGCATTTTTTCAATTACCGGAAATATGTATTATGCCTAAATTTTGTATCATACATAATTTAAAATTATTAAACAATAATAACTCAAATCAAAATTCATACTTACCTCATTATATTAATAAAACCAAAACAAAATTATGTAATCTCTTTTTTCCCTGTCAATAAATTTACTTCTCGTTCCCAAACAGGGGTTTAGGAACGAGGGTACAGGTTGTTAATTTACATCAGACAATTACAATTCAATACACCGAAGAACAATAACAAGTCTAAGAAACAAATTGGTTTTTGGGCATCAGGTTACTTCAATTTACCCGTAATAAATGCTGTTGTCCATGCGGCTTGAAAGTTAAACCCCCCGGTAATACCATCAATATCCATTACTTCTCCGGCAAAATACAGGTTCTTGCACACCTTGCTCTGCATAGTATTCAAGTCGATACTTTCCAGACTTACACCACCACAGGTCACAAACTCTTCTGCAAATGAGGTTTTCCCTTTTACAGAATACACATCATTGGTTAAGATATTTACCAATTTATTCATTCCCTTCTTCCCGAGCTCACACCATTTTTTCTCTGCCGAACAATCACTTTTTTCAAGCAAATAACACCATAATCTTTCAGGCAATGAATATGGTCTAAAGTTTGATAAAATTTTATTTGAGTGTTCAATAGCAATGTGTGTTAAGTCCTCAACAACAATATTTGTATCGTGTATATTCGTCCAATTCACATGAATATTAAATTTATAGCCTTTTTCACTTAATAATCTCGCTCCAAAAGCTGATAGTTTCAAGATTGCCGGACCACTCATTCCCCAATGCGTAATGAGCAAAGGACCTTCGGATTTATACTTTGTTCCTTGTATCCTCACTAAAGTTTTTTCCACCGCAATTCCCATCAGTTCGGTAATCGACTCAGACGGCATATTGAACGTGAATAATGAAGGAACAGGATCTTCGATTTTGTGATGTAGTTTTTCAAGCCACTCCAATCCCTTTCTTTCCGGAGAACCACCTGTTGCTACAATTACCTTATCAAAAATTCTTGATGGAAAATTCTCATCAATAAAGTCCAATTCCAGCTTGTCACCGATCCGATTAATGGCTTTTATTTCTCTTACAAGTTCAATCTCGATCCCTAATTTTTTCGCTTGTTGAAGAAAGCAATCAATAATACTTTGTGAACTTTGATACGCAGGAAAAACACGATTATCATCCTGGATCACCAAAGGAACACCTCTGGACTCAAACCATTGTATAGCATCTCTGTTACTAAAGACTCGAAAGGCTTTTTTGAGCGCTTTTCCTCCTCTGGGATACGCTTCGGAAAGTTCTTTTATGGATGTGCATGCGTTGGTCACGTTACACCGTCCCCCACCAGATAGTTTAACCTTTGCGAGGAGTTCTTTTGATTTTTCGAATATGACAACTTTGGCATCCGGATAATTTTCCTTGGCGGTAATTGCCGAAAAGAAACCGGCTGCTCCACCCCCGACTATTGCAATGTGCATCTTATTACCTTATAGGATGCTTATTATTCTTGCTTACTTTTCTCTTTTTTCTGCTTGCGTTTTTCCTTAAGTGTCAGTTTGGCCTTTTTTTGATTTTCTTTTTTGCCCTTATCTTTTTTTCCTTTATCACCCATTTTTATTTCTCCTTTCATTATTTATTTCTTGAATTAATTTTTGCGTTGTATTAAAAGCAAAATCTATTTAAACTTATATGAGCTAAATGTTTCCTAAGAATACTATGTCAAGGAATTCAATCCCAATAATATCAATAAATTTACCTATCGTTCCCAAAGCCCTCTTTGGGAACGGAATGTAAATTTAAACCAAAACCGTTCCCAAGCAGTGGGTCAGTAACGAGACAAAACCGGCTGCTCCACCCCCGATTATTGCAATATGCATCTTAATTACCTTGATCTAACGGGCTTTTCTTTCCTTGCGGCAAAGTAATCTCGTTTTCGTTGTAGTTTCTCCTTTTCCCATTCCTTTTTTTCGTTTTGTGTCATTGGCTTTTCTGTCTGAGGAAAAGGATTTTCGCGAATAACTCGTATTTTAAGGTTAATTAATTTTTCTATGTCTCTGATAAAAACATTTTCTTCGGGTTCACAAAGGGAAATGGCATTACCTTCTTCCCCAGCTCGACCTGATCTGCCTATTCTGTGAACATATGTTTCAGCGACATTCGGTATATCATAATTTATAACATATTTTAGTTTGTCGATGTCGATACCTCTTGCCGCAATATCCGTTGCTACCAACACCCTGATCTGTCCGGCTTTAAATTGCGCCAGGACTTTTTGCCGGTTATTTTGGGCTTTATCACCATGTATCGCTGCCGAGTTGATTCTATTTTTTTTCAAGTTACGAGCTATTTTGTCGGCGCCGTGTTTTGTCCGGGAAAATAACAATGCCTGATCGATTTCCTTATCCTGAAGTATGTGAAGCAGTAAATCTTTTTTGGTTATTCTATTGGTATAATACAGATATTGCCGTATTGTTTCGGCAGTTGATGAAATCGGACTTACATCGATTTTATGCGGATTTGTCAGAATTTTCCTCGATAGTTTTACGATATTATCCGGCATAGTTGCAGAAAAAAACAAAGACTGGCGTTTCGCAGGTAATGTGGCAATGATCTTTTTAATGTCGTTGATGAAACCCATGTCCAGCATCCGGTCAGCTTCGTCCAACACGAAATATTCGATAGTATTCAAGCTGATGAAACCCTGGTTCATCAAATCGAGAAGTCTGCCGGGCGTTGCCACAAGAATATCGACGCCATTGCGGAGGGCATCCGTTTGTGCACCCTGCTTCACGCCACCGAAAACGGCAGTATTTTTAACTCCAGTGAATTTTCCGTAAACCGAAAAACTGATGCCGATTTGAATCGCTAATTCGCGCGTGGGAGTGATGATGAGTGATTTAATTTTTCGTGGACTGTTATTCTTCTTACTGTCCAGAAAGAGGTGCTGCAGGATGGGAATAGCAAAAGCAGCAGTCTTGCCCGTGCCTGTTTGAGCACTGCCCAATACATCGTTTCCTCTGAGGATGAGGGGAATAGCTTTTTCCTGTATCGGTGTCGGCTCAGTATAATTTTCTTCTTTTAGAGCTTTTAAGATTGGCTCAATAATTTTTAGATCTTTAAATTGCATTGTTCTCTCGTTTTGATTTCTCAATTAAAATAGCAGTATACAACTGTTTTTCATTTTCTTTTGACTTAAAACAGTATATCTTCAACCAAAGTTTTATATTTATGTAAGCGATATAACGATGAGCATTACCGGCAAAAGGACTTACCCTGACCACCTTGAATTTACGTTGCTGAAAGCAGAATCCCTGATGAAAGCAACATAATTATTGATAAAAAAATGGTGTCCGAGAATCCGGTCAGATCTTTCGATCTACTGCATTTATTGTTATGTTTCTTATTCTTGTTTATTTTTCTCTTTTTTCTGCTTGCGTTTTTCTTTTAGTGAAAGTTTAGCTTTTTTTTGATTTTCTTTTTTACCCTTATCTTTTTTTCCTTTATCACCCATTTTATTACTCCTTACATTATTATTTCTTGATTTATTTTTTGCGTTGTATTAAAAGCAAAATCTATTTAAACTTAAATGAGCTAAATGTTTTCTGCGAATACTATGTCAAGGAATTCGGGATAGTCCATGCCTAATTAAGAAAGTAAAATATATTTTATTTAATATAGTTTGCCATTAGCTGATACAGTATCAAATTTTATCTTTTTTTAAATTAATAAAAATTTAGGATATATATTATTAATCCTAATTCAATGGAGATTAAAAAAAGAATGGAAAAATACAAGGATACGAATACCCACAAAGCTTTAACAATTCAATACACTCAAAAACCATAACAAAAAATATAAAAATAATGAAAAATAACTTATTTGTTTTTGGAGCAGGCTTTTCAAAGGACGTCGCAGATCTTCCTTTAGCAGATGAATTGATTACAGAAATTTATTCATTATATAAAAACAAACCAATCTCTAAAAAATTCAAGGATAAATATACATCGTTTAAAAAAGTGATGGATTTTTTAAAAAATCAAATAAAGGATCAATTAAATATAATAGAAGGTAGAACAAAAACAGAAGTACAATCCTTTGAGAATCGACCAATAAATATTGAATACATTCTTACATTAATTGAATTAAATATTCTTAAACCTTATAGTCCACAAGGTGAGGATGGAGATTTGCAGCATTGTTTTATCCCATTTATGCAGGAGCTTCAAATATCAGACTTAGAAAATGCTAAAGATTTTATAATTCACTATCTCGCTGAAATGTTTCTACCACAAAATGTAAAATGTAAAAAAAAATACTTATTAAAATCTTTAGAATTAGTTAGAGAAAATGATTCTATTATTACTTATAATTATGATTTGTTAGCTGAACAAGGTTTATGGATGAAAAAATTATGGAATCCTGTTGATGGTTATGGGTTTGGTAAAATTTCAGAATTTGAAACAATCTTAAATGAAAATTTACCAAAAACAATGATTGAATTCATAAAACTCCATGGATCAGTAAACTGGAAATATTCAAATTATAATAGTGATGTGCGTATTCTGGTCGCTGATGCTGAAACCAATAATCCTTATTTTGAAAACCTACAAGTAAAAATTAATAATTTGTATAGAATGCAAAGAAAATGGTATTTATATAAGCCAGCCATAATAACCCCAACATTTATAAAACTTTTTAACAAATCTATTGAAATTGATTTGGTTAAACGTGCAGTTAATGCAGTAAAAAATGCAAGTGAAATATATTTTATTGGATATAGTTTGCCAAAAGCTGATACTGTATCAAATTTTATCTTTTCTTTTATTAATAAAGGTTCTAAGATTTATATTATTAATCCTAATGCAATGGAGATTAAGAAGAGAATAGCAAGAGTATTTAATCTAAAAAACGATAATATTATTGATGAAAATATTGAAATTAAAGAATGGGTTAAAAACGATTTTGAGTTTAAAAATTTTAAATTTAGAGAGAAAGAATCTGCTCGACTGATTAAAGCGCTTAAATATATTAATGAGGAAAAAATATGAAAAAACGAGAAATTATAAGTGTTACAGACAAAAGAACTGTTGATGAATTTTGATAATAAATTTAAGAAAGATGAAATATTATATTGGGATATATTTATTTAAATAGTTAAGGATAACTATAATTATCCGGGTACTGTAAACTAATTTTTTCAATAGGAGTTGTACTTGATAGATGTTATAAAAAACAACCCATTTCGGGTTCTGGGTTTAAAAGCTACGGCAAGCGACAAAGAAATTACAAAAAGAGTAGCGGAACTCGAAGTTTTTATAAAAATGGGAGAGAGAAAAAAATACGACTTGGATTTTCCCTTTCTGGGAAATTTTAAAAGAACTTCTGAAACACTACAAGATGCAGTAAACAAATTAAATAAACCCGTTGATAGATTTTTTTATTCCTTATTCTGGTTTGATAATATAGACGAATTTGAATTTGAAAAAATGAAAGAAGAAAACATAAATGAAGCAATTACTATAATTAAAAATTCGTCAGATAATAGAAAAATTGAAAAATTAGATCAATTTTCAGGATATAAAAACTTATCAATTCTTTATTTATATCTAATTTATAATGACGATGATGATAATGAAGAAAAATACTTTGAAAAATATTTTTATGCATTTTCCAAATGTTTAACCAGCAATTATCTAAATATTTATATGACAGTGATTCTAAAGAATAAAAATATAATTGATTGTAAATCAGTAATAAAAAAATATTTGGATGTAATTGATGAAATTTTGTCAGATTATCTTTGTATTGATATAGAATGCGATAGAGAATTCATTGAGAGATTTTTAAGTTCTTTATATAGCTATCCAGACGAGATAAAAAAATATGAAAGAGATAAATATACTAATATTGCATTAAACTATATTAGAAATGAAATAAAGAAATGTAACAAAATTAGAGAAAATAGCCCAGAAGAAGCGTATGAAAGTGGTGCGAATCTTTATTTTAATACTGATGAATATTTAACATTTTTAAAAAACATACTTTCAATTTCTGATGTTAGTTATAAAATAATATCAGATAAATTGGCTGAAGAAATATTAAAATGCTCAATAGATTATTACAATAGATATTATGATTCGGACGATGGCATTGATCCTGGTGAAGAATCTCTGGAAATTAGCGAATATGCTGATATAGTTGCTGTTGGAAAAAGATTGAAAGAAAGGATAGCTAAAGATTTAGAAACTACCCAAAATTGGGTTGATGGGAAAGAAGAACGAGAAAAACAAAAAAAGGTTGATTCCTATATAAATTTTATAAGAGAAGAAATTGATAATTTGTCTAACTTTTTTTACGATATTTCAGACTACCCAAATATTCTTGAAAAATTCATTTTAAAATGTAAAATTCATTTATCCAAACTAAAAACTCTTTTGGGAGTATTAGATACTCTATATTGGAAGATAAGCAATTCTGTAGTTGATAACGCATTGAATTTAATTATTGAATATACAAATAAAACTAAAGACACAACTAAAATAGTTATTCTGTCAGATGATTTAGCAAATATTGACATGAATGGTGAAACGAAAGAAAGATTTTTGAAAAATTTGGATATTATTGAAAATAATCATAGATTGCATCTAAAGAATTTAGAAATTAAAGAAAATGAAAAAATATCAAATAATAGAGATTATACAAATTTTCTGAAAAAATATGGTAAAAGCAAGACAAAAAAGAAAATGGCATGGGGTTGTTTAGTTCCATTAGTGCTGATTTTATTAATTGGAATTTTGGGAACAATATTTGATAAAGAGGAGAATAATAAAGAAAAAATAATAGAATCAGGAAATGCAAAGTATTTAGAACCTATAAATGATTATAAAGAGAAAACTAAAATTTTTGATACATCCAAAAAAATAGAGATCAGTAAATTCAAAGGAAACCAGTTGGAGAACGGATCCTCACCTTATAATGATTATTTTGGTTATTTTATATATAATAAAAACTTTCTTAATGAAATTACTTTTAAAAATGGTTATAGTACAGATGCAATAGTTTGTTTAGTTGATTATTATACTGATAAAACTATAAGAAATGAATATATCCGGAAAAATACTAATTTTAAAATGACTAATATCACAAGTGGCACATATTATATTAAAGTGTTTAGTGGTAACGATTGGAATCCAGATAAATTATTGGCTAATGGTAAAATAAAGGGTGGATTTGAAAATGATATTAATTATAGTGTTTCTGACGAATATGATGATTTAATAAAACTTGAACAAACAGAAGATTCCTCCGGAATAGAGTATTCAATATATACAATTACATTATATCAAGTTGCTAGTGGTAATATGGAATCAGAGACAATTAGTGAAAAAGATTTTTTTAAGTAGGTGAATATGAAAAAGATAATTTTTTTGATATTATTTATGTCTTTTAGTTTACTTCTTTTTTGTTCTAATGAGCAAGATAGTATATTATTAAAAAAAATTTCAGGTTTAGATTTCAAATTAGAGCAAACAATAAATATAATTAGATTCGTTGAATCTCATAATGATTCAATATTTAATAAATTAATAGACCAAGATTCAATTTTCATAAAAAGGAATAAAGTATTATCAGAGAGTATAGCTAAAACATCGAATGGTTTGCTCTTATATAATAGAAAAGTACAACAAATTTTACTTTCCATAGATGAACTTGATACTTTCAAAGAAATATTAATTACAAGAATTGATAGTTTGAATAAAAATATGAAATCCATAAATGAATCATTAAGTTTTTTAAGTTCAAATATTTCAAATGTTAAAATGGATACACAAAATCAAATTGAAGATATTCATTTTAAAATCAGTAGAAATACATTTTATTGGATGATTATAATTTTTGTTGTAATATTGATGATTATTGCAGTGTTTTTGGTTATGAAGAAAAAAGTATTCAAAAGTAATAAAAATCTATTTAACCAAATTGAAAATACTAAAAAATATCTTGATAAAGAAGCAATTAAATTGGATTCTAAATTGATTGAAATATTAGAAAGTCAAATCAGAGAAACAAAAGATGAAAATAAAGAAGTGACAGAAATTGACCATTCATTACCTATACAAGTAGGTTTGGAAATATTCAGAATGAGAAAAAGGATAAAATATATGCCGGAAGATACAAAAGGTATAAATGCCTTAAAAAATGCATTGGAAAGATTAGAAGATGAATTTAATTCTAAAGGGTACGAGGTTGTAGATTTATTAAATAAACCATATAATGATGGTCTTACTGTTGAAGCAAAATTTTTCCCATCAGAGAAATTAAAACTGGGAGATCAAATTATTTCAAAGGTGATTAAGCCGCAAATTAATTATAAATGTAAACTAATAAATCAAGCAAAAATAGAAGTAACAGAAGGAGTATAACTATGAGAAAAACAAAAATCGAATACGGTATTGATTTAGGGACTACAAATTCAGAAATTTCTGTAATAAAAAATGGCAAAATTAAAATTATTAGAAATCCAATGAACCAGAAAGAAGTAACACCATCCTGCGTATTCTTTTATAATAAAAAAACCATTGTAGGTGATAAAGCAAAAAATAAATTGGAACATCAAAATTTAAACGCATTTAGAACCAGGACTCCAATAACTGAGAAAAATGGTTTCATTGAGTTTAAAAGAACAATGGGAACTGATAAAGAATATCTTTGTCCAATCCGCGAAAGAGCATATTCTTCTGAAGAACTCTCCGCAGAAGTTTTAAAAAAATTAAAAAGTTATGTTATGGATGATGAAGTTAATACAGCAGTAATAACTGCGCCAATGAGATTTCGCCAGAATCAAATAGATGCAACACAAAGAGCCGCAGAACTCGCCGGTTTTGAGCATTGCGAATTATTACAAGAACCCATTGCCGCTGCTACTGCTTTTGGAATGCAATCAAAAGATATCAAGGGATATTTTTTGGTTTTTGATTTTGGTGGTGGAACTTTTGATGTTGCTTTAATGCATGTTGATGATAGAATAATGAGAGTCCTAGATACAGCAGGAGATAATCATTTAGGAGGAAAGGATATTGATAACGCTATTGTAAATGATATTTTAATCCCTCATCTAAAAAAAGAACATGAAATTGACGATGTTGTTAATAATAATAAATATTTAAAACTTTTGAAAGAAGTAGTAAAACCATTTGCTGAAGAATCTAAAATAGCTCTATCAAGTAAAGAATATTATAATTTAGATAGTGGAGAACCTATCGAACAGGATGAAATAGGGAAAATTGGTTTGTTCGAAAAAAAAATTACACGAAAAGATTTTGAAAAAGTAACAAATCATATTTTTCAGAGAACATTAGATATTACCAAAAAACTTTTAAAAGAAAATAAACTGAAAGGAGCAGATTTAGAAACGATATTATTAGTTGGTGGCACGACATATATTCCTTATTTAAGGAAAATGATCCAAGAACAGATCACTGATAAAATAGATAAAAGCATTGATCCAATTACAGCAGTTTCGCAGGGTGCTGCACTTTACGCATTTACTAAAGATGTTCCAGAATATATACAAGATAAAAACAGAGATAAAACTAAAATTCAATTGTTTTTAAAATATCCTAAAACTACTGTAGAAACAGATGTAAAATTAGGTATAAAAATTGAACGGGATAAAATTGAAGGTAGAATACCAGAAATTTTCCAAGCAGATGTAATTAGAAGTGATAAGGGATGGTCAAGTGGGAAATTTAAAATTACTGATTCTGAAATAATTGATATTTATCTTAATGAGAACGAAACAAACAATTTTGTAATTTCTCTCTTTGATGAAAAGAATGCTCCATATCCTTGTGAACCTAATAGTTTTAATATTTTACAAGGATTTAAACCACCAGAAACTATTTTATCTTATGATATATGTATAGGAATTTCTGATGAAGAAAATAAGGAAAAATTAGAGGAAGTAAAAGGATTAGAAAAGAATATTCCAATCAAAGACTTTATAAAAGGGAAAACTAAAATTTTACATACTAATCAAGATGTCCGACCTGGTAAAAAAGAAGATAAAATAAGAATTCCTATTTATGAAGGTGAACCTTCAACAAGAGCATTCTATAATGAAGAAATGGCTGAAGTCACTATTACAGGTGAAGACATAAATGAATTTCTGCCAAAAGATAGCGAAGTAGAAATATCCTTAAAAATCGATAGTTCCAGAAGAAAAGCTGAATTAACAGCTTATTTTAATGATTTTGATGAAACAGTAAAAGTTGATAACATTAAGATACTTCAAAGAACTCGTAAGCCAGAAGAATTAGAAAGTATGATAAATAGGGCAAAAGCAGAATTTGCATACTTTGAAAAGGAAAATATCGCATTTGATAAAAAATTAGACAGTAATATAAACCAAATAGACAAAGAATTGAAAAATGATAAAGATGATACGGATACAAGAACTAAAGTGTTAGAAAGAATGAGAGAAGTATGGAGAGAAATTGACAGAATTAATGATAAACATAAATTTCCCAAACTAAAAAAAGAAATTAGTGAATTAATAGATGATTTAGATGTAATAAATCAACGTTATGGAAATGAAAAAACCGCAAAAATACAAAATACTCTAAAAAAACAAGCAGAAGATGTTTTTAAGAATGAAGATATAAAACTTGCACAAGATTTCATAAAAGAGATAAGAGCTTTCAGGTTTGCTATTCTTCGAACTCGGATTGAATATTGGATGAATATTATAAAATATTATGATGACAATTTTGAGACGTGTGAATGGATTAATGAAACGGCGGCAAGGAATAAGATACAAGAGGCGAAGGATATTATAACAGAAGGTGAACCAACATCTGAAAATTTAGAACAATTTACATTCCAATTATGGGATCTTTTAAAGGAAGAAGAAAAAGAAATTAAGGATAAAGCAGTAGAAGAATTGTTAAAAGAGTAAAATGGATACAAATATTTCAAAAACAAGATTAGAAAAGGGAGAGATTATAAATGACACCTATGAAATAAAAGCTTTCATAGGAGAGGGAGCCTTTGGGGAAGTATATATTGTGCAGCATAAATTCCTAGGAACGCAAGTAATAAAATTATTAAAAGAAGAGATATCTGAAAAAATAAATTTTGAAAAAATTAGTCAGGAAGCTAAAGTGTTATCTACTTTAACCGATTCACATATTGTAAGAGTATTTGAAGCCAATATTTTAAAAAAAAACAAGAAAAAATATTTCTTTATATCAATGGGATTTGTTTCAGGCGAACCATTGTCGAGACTTTTATCAAGAAAGAGATTTCTTACAGTAAAAGATGCGATAAATTTTCAGATAGATATACTAATAGGTTTGTGTACGGCACATAATATGAAACCTCCAATAATTCATAGGGATATAAGTCCAGATAATATTTTGTTATCCTATGAGAAAGAAAAACCAACTGCTTTATTGTCTGATTTTGGATTGGCATGTACCTTTGATAAATTATCCAATATACCAAATGCGGCAGGGAAATATATTTATTTTGCTCCAGAATGCTTCTGGAATGTTCATTTGCCAGCAAGCGATGTTTTCTCTGCAGGAATAGTATTTTATAAAATGATTACAGGACGACAACCATGGGAATACAATTTTAAAAATATTGGTGACGATAATGAAAAAATTGAGACAATGGTTTTATCAGCAAGAAAAAAAGAGATTAAACCACCGTCTGAGTATAATGACTGTGATGAAAAATTAGATAAGATCGTTTTAAAATCATTATCCCCAGAAATAAAAGATAGATACAGAAATGCAGTGGAATTTCTAAATGCGTTAAATAATTATAAAAATATCTATGATGCAACAAAAATAAAGAAAAAAAATAAACAAAAATTATCATCTAAAGAATTAAAAGGCTTTGCAAAAGTAGCAGGGATGCAAGAATTAAAGGAATTGCTCTATCAGGATGTAATTCGTCCATTAAAAGATAAAGAATTATATGAGCAATACAAAGTAACATTATTAAACGGTCTGTTGTTATATGGTCCTCCTGGTTGTGGAAAAACGTTTATTGCGAGGAAATTAGCAGAAGAAGTTGGATTCCATTTTATTGAAGTTAAACCTTCAGACCTTGCAAGTATTTATATTCATGGTACACAGGAAAAAATAAGAAAATTATTTGATGAAGCAAAAAAACAGGCACCAACAATTATTTTCATTGATGAAGTTGATGCTATATTGCCAGGTAGAAATAGTAATATGAATCATAGTTATGCTTCAGAAGTTAATGAATTTTTAGCTCAACTTACGGAATGTCATAAAGATGAAATATTCGTGATAGCTGCAACAAACATACCTGAAAAAATTGATACAGCGATTTTGCGAACAGGGAGAATTGACAAAAAAATTTATGTACCACCTCCAGATTATGAAGCAAGAATTGAGATGTTTAAATTATATTTACATGATAGACCAACTGATAATTCTATAGATTATGAAAAAAATGCCTTACTTACAAAGAATTATCGTTTAAGCGATATTAAATTTATCATCGATGAAGCTTCAAGATTGGCTTTAAAGAAACCAGAAAAAATAAATCAAAAGCATATTGAGAAAGTGATTCATAATATAAAACTATCAATTTCTGAAAAAGAGCTGCAAAAATATGAATTATTTAAATCAAATGAGAGTTTTGATTAATAAAAAAAGTTATTTAAAAAAATGTAACAAGGTGAAAAAGTGAAACCGAAAATTCTTAATATTATATCTCTAGTAATTTCATTAATTATAATTATAAATGAACTCATGTGGGTTAGTAGGTCAAAAGTTGCAATAATAATATTATTTCTCGCTATAGCTGTTGGTTTGAATTCTTTATCAAATTTATTAAATAACATAAAAAACAAAAAGTTTTAGTAAAAAAGAAATTGTATATTTTTGCAATATGAATAAAAAATTTCACATCCTGAGATACCTTCAAAGGAAAATCTAAAATGAATGCAGAAAATCAAATCAACAAATTGAGCTGGCTCAGGAAGAGCATTATAGGCAGAAATATACCTTTTGAAACACCCTTTGGGACAAAACCGCTCGTATATGCTGATTATACTGCAAGTGGTCGTGCGGTAGATTTCATCGAGAATTATCTTCAGTATATTTTGCAATTTTATGCCAATACCCACACAGAAGATGATTTCACCGGTAAAACAATGAGCCATTTCTTTCATGAAGCAGAAAAAAACATAAAGAATAAGGTCAATGCCGGGGAGCATGGTAAGGTTATATTTACCGGAACCGGTGCTACCGGCGGAATTACACGCTTGCAACAAATACTCGGTGTGTATTGGTCACCGGCTACAAGAGAAAAGGTGTACGAATTCCTGAATAGTTGCCTGGATCACCAAAAAGAAAAAAATACCAAATGCCATGAACGATTATTGGAGTTCATAGAAGCGCATAAACCTATAGTATTTGTCGGACCGTATGAACACCATTCGAATGAGATCATGTGGAGGCAAACACTGTGTGAAGTTATTGAGATACCCCTCGACAAAAATGGAGAGCTTGATCTTATTGCTTTGGAGAAGGAAATTGCTGATCCTAAATATAAAGATAGAAAAAAAATCGGCTCCTTTTCAGCAGCATCAAATGTAACAGGAATTAAAACTCCTGTTTTTGAAGTTGCCAGAATTCTTCATAAACATGATGCTCTCGCTTGTTTTGATTTTGCTGCATGTGCGCCATATATAGAGATCGATATGAACAGGGACGTAGAAAGTTATTTTGATGCGATCTTTTTTTCACCTCACAAATTCCTGGGTGGTCCGGCATCTTCGGGTATTCTGATCATTAATGAGAGAATTTATAGAAGCGATCTCCCTCCGACAATTGCAGCCGGCGGAACTGTTCGCTACGTGAATTTTGATAAAGAATGCTATATTGATGATATTGAAACTCGCGAAAAACCGGGTACTCCAGGGATTATTCAGGCGATCAAATCATCTCTTGTTATGCTCCTCAAGGATAAAGTCGGGATTAAAAATATCGAGTGCATCGAAGAGTACTATGTGAAGTCTTTTTTTGAGAACTTCGGACATGATGAGAGAGTGAATATATATGGACCAACCGATCCAGCAAAAAAAATTGGTATTGTTGCATTTAACATTAGACATAAAGATCGTCTGCTTCATCCAAAATTTGTCACTCAACTTCTTAATGATCTTTTCGGTATTCAAACCCGAGCAGGTTGCTCGTGTGCAGGACCCTATGGACATCGACTTCTCCATGTCGATGAACTGCATTCAAAGATGTATCGATGTGTGACAGGGATCATCAAGTTCGAAGGGCTCAAGCCGGGATGGGTTCGATTTAATGCTCATTACTCATTATCTCAGTGTGAATTTGATTATATTCTTAAAGCAATAAAATTCATTGTTGAATATGGAAATCTATTCCTTTCATTATATGTATTTGATATAAAAACCGGAGAGTGGTCACATATTAATGCGAATCCGGCTCCATTAAACATAGAATTCAATTTTAACTCAATCTTGGAGGAAAAGCCGGCTAGTAAAATGAATATTCCGGAAAGTGAGTGGTTTAACAGCAATTTAATGCAGGCAGAAGCGATAGTAGAGAAGTTGAAAGGTATTTCGCTGGAAGTAAAATACCTAAAATGGGATGATGATATTGAGCAATGCATGACATTCTATGTAGTTAACTTAAAGAAAACTTAATGAAAGGAGCTTATATGAAAAAATTTTTATTTTGCTGCATGATTTTATTTGTTTTTATAGTTGGATGTGAAAGAGCCACATCTCCCGGGGTTAATTCCAAAATTCAAGGCACTGTACTTAATCCTTCCGGCAATCCGGTAGCTGATGCAAAGATTTCGGTAAATTTTAATATTGATTGTGATTATCCAATTAGAAACAAAAAAGGTTTATTAAAATTTAAGCATACATTTACGGATTCGGATTCTATTAATGATCCTCCACAAGTTGAAACCAATCTATGGGATAATTTTCCCAATCCATTCACATCCACAACCACAATAACATTTTCGCTTGGTTCTTCATGCTTAGTCTTTTTATATGCGCAATATCTACATGCAGATGAGATTATCAGTTTAATTAATGATTCATTACCTGCACAAATACAATATTCTTTTTGTTGGGATGGAGAAAACAATGATAATAAAAATATTCAAAATGGTCTGTATAAAATATTCTTAACTGCAGAGGATGAAGTGTTTTGTGATTAAATTTTCATTTTGAAAGATTACAACGATTTTTCTTATGATAAGATAGTACCTTTGACTACAAGTGAAGCAGGTCATTTTACGTTATACACTCAAGATCTTCCACTAAATTATATCGGTGATTATTTTGATCCTCAAGGTTGTAATCCCGGAACTTTCTCTGTTACATCCTACATCGATATCTGGGCATTCCATCCATATTATAATGCTGTTCATGTTGACAGTATACTGGTTGAGTCCGGGAAAGATTTGCATGTGTCTTTATCCTTTGAGTGAGATGGATGATGAGAATGGCTGATATATTTTTTACAGATTTTATGTTCGAATTTACATTTGAAAAGTACATATCTCTAAGGAGCAGCCATGGCACCTTAGAGAAAGGAAAAAGGATTTAAACTGAAAGGATAAAGTAAAAAGGATCGTCGATGAAAAAAAGAGCACTCATAAGCGTTTCGGATAAATCGGGCATAGTAGATTTTGCAAAAGAACTCATCGCATTGGATTTTGAGATCACTTCAACAGGAGGAACATATAAGATACTTCATGAAAATGAAGTTCCTGTTTCAAAAGTTTCCGACATTACAGGATTCCCCGAGATCATGGATGGAAGAGTGAAAACCCTTCATCCGGCAGTGTATGGAGCAATACTTGCAGATAAAAATAATCCTGAACATCTGGAAGCGCTCAAACTGCGGCATATTAAACCATTCGATCTCATTGTTGTAAACCTCTACCCTTTTAGAAAAACTATAGAGAACCCCGATGTGAAAGAAGCTGAAGCGATCGAGCAGATCGATATCGGTGGTCCGACAATGGTTCGGGCTGCAGCAAAGAATTTTCATAGTATAGCAATTGTGGTTCAAAAAGATGATTACCCACTTGTGCTCAAAGAGCTAAGGGAACTCGGAGAACTGAGTCTCGAAACACGAAGAAATTTTGCAAGAAAAGCATTCCAGCATACAGCGGAATATGATGCTTATATTTCAGACTACTTTTCTAAAATATGTGAAGAAGATTTGCCCTCACAATTATCGCTTTCTTTGCCCCTGGTTCAAACCCTCCGATATGGTGAGAATCCTCATCAAAAAGCTGGATATTATGACGAGAATCCACTTATACATCAACTCCACGGGAAGGAGCTTTCATTTAATAATTTTCAGGACATCGATGCTGCCCTCAAAACTATCTTTGACTTTAATAATAAGCCCACAATTGGGGTATTCAAACACTGCAATCCATGTGGTATTGGTTCTGCGGACACATTAAAAGATGCTTACAAAAAAGCTTTTGCTACCGACACACAATCTCAATTTGGAGGGATCGTTATCTCAAACCGAATTTTGGATATGGATGCTGCGCTCGAGATAAATAAAATTTTTACCGAGATAATTATTGCACCTGATTTTCCCGATGAAGTGCTCGAAAAGCTAAAGAAAAAAAAGAACAGGCGTCTTATCACTTTTGTCTTAGACGCACTTGGGACATTTGTCGGAACGTATAATATCCGTTCATGCGTGAATGGTGTGCTTTTGCAGCAAGAAGATATTTCATGTGATAATGAGGAAAACTGGCGAGTTGTTACAGAGCGGAAACCTTCGGAAATAGAGTGGGAGAAATTGCGTTTTGCATGGAAGACGGTGAATCATCTTAAATCGAATGCAATAGCAATTTGCAGAGAGGATAGAACTATCGGGCTTGGAATGGGACAAACCAGCAGGATCGACGCGACGGAAATTGCACTTTCAAAAGCCAAGAAATTCGGATTGAGCTCTAAGGATTGTGCGCTTGGGTCTGATGCATTTTTCCCATTCCGTGATACTATCGATTCAATTGCGAAAGAAGGTATTACGTGCGTTATTCAACCCGGCGGGTCAGTTCGTGATAATGAAGTTATTCAAGCATGCAACGAGCATTATATTTCCATGATATTCACTAGCATGAGGCATTTCAGACACTAGGATTTTTTTATAATGAATAAAAGGCTGTGGTACAGCGTTCCCAAACGGGCAGGTTGTGTGAAAATTAGTGAAATGCTCGATATTTTCTCAACCCCCTCTAAATCCCCCTATTTAGGGGGAGAATCTATCTTCTTTTGCCATAGGAATTTCCCTTCCCCTTCGATAGGGGGAAGGGTTGGGGATGGGGGTAATTATAATTTAAAGAAATCGTTTTCACAAAGTCTGGGTGTTTGGGAACGAGAGATAATAGGGTGTTGGCAACAAGAGATAAATATGATGTTTAAAACAAGAAATTTGATGGTGTCTGGAACAAAAAAATCTATAACCAAACCCTCTAAAATATACTTGTTCCCGAATCCCTGTTTTGGAACACATAATTGATAATACTCATGAATCCCAACATAAATAATTTACCAAAGCTTATTGTCATATGCGGTCCGACCGGAGTGGGGAAGACTTCATTTGCATTGCAACTTGCAGAAAAACTCTCCTCCGAAATTATTTCCGCAGATTCTCGCCAGATATATAAATATATGAATATCGGTACTGCAAAACCTACTCCCGAAGAAGCAGCCCGAGTTCCCCATCACTTGATTGATATTATCACACCAAATCAGAAATTTACTGCAGGCGAGTTTGTCAAAAGAGCTGATACAGCAGTTTCCGAAATCAACAAAAGCAAGCATATACCTTTTATCGTTGGTGGAACTGGATTCTATATCAAATCTTTATTATTTGGATTGTGCAAGATCCCTCCAATTTCTGCAACCATCAGAAATAAACTTAAACTGGAAGTTGAAGAAAATGGAGCTCAGGCACTTCACCAGATGCTGAAAGAGGTTGATCCAATTGCAGCACAAAAAATCGAACCTAATGATGGGAATCGTATCGTGAGAGCTCTCGAAGTCTACCATGAAACAGGAATACCAATTTCATCATATTGGCAAAGGGATGCGCTTGAGCAACGTTATCAGCATTTCACAATTTTTCTAAATGAAGAGCGCTCTATTCTGTATAAAAAAATAAATACCCGAGTTGATAGGATGATGCAAAATGGCTTGTTTGATGAATTCAAACATCTGCTTGAAATGGGATATACAAGTAGTGATCCGGGTATGAATTCACTTGGCTACAAAGAATTCTTTGATCATGTTAACGGATTTCAGGACTGGAACACAACCGTCGAGCTCATAAAACAGCATATGAGAAATTATGCAAAAAGACAGCTCACATGGTTCGGTAAACAGGAAATACATTTGACAATTTCTCCGTCGGAGCTTACTATATTTGATATAGAAAATCAAATAATGGAGTTTCTGGGACACAATGAAGCATGTCGCAATAGTTAATAATTTTAAAATCTGTCATAATGATTATAAAGCGGAATTATATCAGCTTTTGAAAGAGCATAATGTGGAGAAACCCACTAAGCAGCTTAAGGAAACAGCCATAAACAACCTGGTCGATGCCTGTCTGCTTATGGACGAATCTAACAAATGCGATATCTGCATCGACGAAAGCTCAGTACATTTCCAGTTCCAGGAGATCCAGAGCAAGTATGGATCTCACGAAGACTTCATTAAAGACCTTGCGGAATCCAATATTTCAGTAGATAAATTATTAGAAAATATTGGGAACAGGCTTCGGATCAAGGAATATATTAAACGAGAATTTTTGGATTCTGCTGACATCGAACCTGAACGGATCCATGAATTTTATAAAAGCCATAAAGAGCAGCTCCAGTATCCGGAACGTGCCCGAATTTATCACATATTGATCAGCAACAGAGATCCAAATGCTTTTAACAAGCTGGAAGAAGTGAGCAAGAAATTATATGAGAATGAAGATTTCTGCAATATTGCCAATGATTACTCCGAATGCCCCAGTGCAAAGAAGAGTGGTGATCTCGGTTTCATCAAACGGGGCGATCTGGTTGAGGAACTGGAGGATGTCATCTTCACCATGAATAAAGATCAAGTAGCCGGACCCATCCAAACGGATTTCGGCTATCATTTTGTGAAATTAGTTGAGAAAGAAGAAAAACGTGTCCCATCATATGATGAGATTAAGGATTCGTTGAAAAAACAGCTTGAAAAAATCACTGGAGAACTCGAATTATTACACTGCATCAGGAAACTGAGAAGCAAAGCAAAAATAGAAATATTATTCGATCAACTATGAGAATCCAAAGGGTTTTCCTCCTCATCCTTGATGGGGTTGGTGTGGGCGCATTACCCGATGCAGCTCAATACCATGATGTGGGAAGCAATACATTATCAAACACAGCAAAGCAAGTTCATGGCCTTAATCTACCGAATCTTCAGAAATTAGGACTGGGGAATATCATCCGTATCAAAGGTGTTCCCGCAGAGGAAAATCCTCTTGGAGATTTCGGAAAAGCGATTGAGGTTTCTGCAGGAAAGGACAGCACGACAGGGCATTGGGAGATCATGGGGATTGTTAACGAATTTCCCTTTCCAACATATCCGCCAGCTGGCGGATTCCCAAAAGACGTGATCGATGCATTTATCCAGAAAACCGGTTGTAAAGGAGTGCTTGGAAATAAAGCAGCATCAGGCACTGAAATCATAAATGAACTCGGCGAAGAGCATATGAAAACGCATTTTCCAATCGTGTACACTTCTGCGGATAGTGTATTTCAAATCGCAGCTCATGAGAAAATTTATCCTATCGAAGAATTATATAAGATGTGTGAAATCGCCCGAAATGAGATATTGATCGGAAAACATCGGGTGGGAAGAGTTATTGCAAGACCTTTTATCGGTGATAGGAATGGAAATTTCGAACGAACCGGACATAGGAAGGACTTTTCTGTAAATCCACCTTCATCAACGGTCATGGATTTACTCACAGCTCACGATATTCCAGTTATCGGAGTAGGGAAAATCGAAGATCTTTTTAATTTTCAGGGAATTACAGAATCCATTCATACACCTCACAATCAGGAAACGATGGATATGATCCTGTCCTACTGCGAGCAAATCGATAGGGGACTTATCTTTGCTAATTTGCCTGATTTCGATACTCTTTGGGGACACCGAAATAATTTCAAATCATTTGCTTCCGGGTTAGAAAAATTCGATAGCTGGCTCCCTCAATTATTTGACAGACTTACGGAAACAGATATAATCATGCTCACGGCTGATCACGGTTGTGATCCTACAACAAAAAGTACTGATCACTCCCGTGAATACATCCCGATCTTAGTATATGGGAAAAGTATCAAAAGTGGTGTTGATATTGGTGTTCGAAAAACTTTTGCAGATATCGGCGCCACAATTGCTGAAATGTTCCAGATAAAAGGTACCGGTAAAGGAACTGGTTTCTGGGACTTAATCAAGTGAGGTATAAAAATGAGGAAATATATTTTCCTGCTCATAGTCCTTTTGGTTCTAACCTCCTGCATTTTCGAATATACGGAAAATGGAGATACTGACGAAGACCTCGAAAAAATAAGACAGGTATTTCTTAATATTTTTGATGAGTTCACCATGTTCGATGTTGATGGAGTTATGGAATATTTCAGCTCAGACTTTTTGAACGATGGCGTAGATTTTTTTGAAGAACGGAATATTTGGTATGACCGGATTAATGTTGGTGCTTCAGTTGAGATCTTGTCTTATGCAGGTATTCAGATAAGCGGTGACTATGCCTTTGTTTCCTTTACGATAGAATATAATGGAGTGGAATATTCAGTACCTCTGGATGGTGTATTTACGGATCTTGTCTATTTCAAAAAGTTCGGTGACGAGTGGAAGGTTTATGGAAACCAGCAGGAGTACGGCAGCACGTATTCAATAGATGTTGATACTAACCCAAATGGTGCAAGTCTCTATCTGAACGGCATCAAACTCGATTACACAACGCCTTACACTATGGAGAATCTATCTGAGGGAAATTACATACTTGGCATATATCTGAAGGGCTATAATGAGATATGGAAAGAACTCTATCTTTCTGCTGATACCACAATGTATTACCAATTAGAATTACCCTCTTATCCTATCCCTGAATTTGTTATTGATAATCCCCTGGATGGAGATATTATTCATGGAGATGATTTCTTCTTTAACGGACATGTGAATGACTTTGATATAATTGGCTCATATGCGATACTGAATATGAATGGATATGAACAAACGGTTGCAATAGATGAGTTTGGGAATTTTCATGAATATATTTCAATTTTCGAATCGACAAATACTTTTTACTTAAGAGCAACAAACTTATCTGGTAATACAGGTATTTCTGATGATATAACTGTGTTTCAGGAAGACGACGATAGGACGTTGACGATTTCTGTATTCTGGGATACGGATAGCACCGATATCGATCTTCATGTCTGGGATCCCGAAGAAAATCACTGCTATTATGGAGACCTGTATGCAATCCCGAATGGCGCATTAATTACAATAGATGATGATGGCTATGGTCCTGAAGTATTCGAGCAACAACCTTTATCTTATGGTACTTTCATAATCAAAGCACATTTCTATGAAGGATATGATTATCTTAATCCAACCAGCGCAACAGTTGAGATTTCTCTTGGAGAGGATACTTATTATTATGGACCTTACGAATTCACTGCTGAAGGGGATAATGCCGGAGCATGGTGGGAAGTGACAGAATTGCTTGTTGAGTGAGTTATATTAGCGCTTAAATTTAACTTCTATCTGCTTTGAGCACAGCAAGAAAAGCTTCCTGAGGAATACTGACCTGCCCGATCTCCTTCATACGTTTCTTGCCCTTTTTCTGCTTTTCCAACAATTTTCTTTTTCGTGAGATATCCCCGCCATAACATTTCGCGGTCACATTTTTTCTTAATGCATTTATAGAGCTTCTTGCAATGATCGTGCCGCCTATCGCTGCCTGTATTGCTACTTTAAAAAGGTGCCGTGGAATTATACCGGAAAGCTCTTCTGTGATACTTTTTCCCCACGAATATGCTTTATCTTTATGGGTAATAAAAGACATTGAGTCAATCCGTTTGCCGTTCACAAGAATATCAACTTTTACAACGTCCGAGCGCCTATGCTCTTTATATTCATAATCAAATGATGCGTAGCCGCGGCTCACAGATTTGAGTTTATCATAGAAATCAAAAAGAATCTCGATAAGAGGGAATTCATATTTGATACATACTCTATCCTCATCAATATATTCCAGATTTTTCTGTATGCCACGGCGTTCCTGGGCAAGGTGCATGATATTGCCGATATACTCACTCGGAACAAGGATTTCGCATGACATAATTGGTTCTTCTATATAATGAATAGTGGCTTCATCAGGCATTTGTGATGGATTATCAATATGAACTTCTTTATCATTGTTTAGCTTTACTATGAATTCGACACTTGGAGTGGTTGAAATAATCGGGATATCATATTCACGATTGATACGTTCCTTAAATATTTCCAGATGAAGCATACCGAGAAATCCGCATCGAAAGCCAAATCCCAAAATTGCAGAATTTTCCGGCTCATAAATAAGTGAGGTGTCATTCAACTGGAATTTTGCAAGAGCATCTCTCAGATTGTTGTAGTCGACACCGTCAAGTGGATAGATACCGCTGAATACCATTGGTTTTGGATTTTTAAAATCAGGCAGGGCAACTTGTGCTGGAGCTTTTGCCAGTGTGATCGTATCTCCCACCTTGGCTTCCCGCACACCTTTTATGCCAGCAATGATATATCCCACTTCGCCGAAATCCAATTTTTTACACGGCTCCATCTTAAGAGAAAAATAACCTATATCCTCAACTTGATATTTATTGTTTGTCGAATATAGGAGTATTTCATCCCCCTTCTCGAGCGATCCGTCAAAAAGACGAATATGAACTACAACACCGCGGTATTGGTTGTATTGTGAGTCGAATATAAGTGCTCGGGTTTCATTTATTTCAGAATGTGGAGGAGGAACTTTCTCGATCACTTCTGCAAGGATTTCCTCTATACCAATACCTTCTTTTGCACTTGTTGCAAGAACTTCTTCATCAAAAACACCAAGCAGATTTGCCAGCTCATGCCTTCTTCTCTCCACATTTGCTGCCGGGAGATCAATTTTATTGATCACAGGAATGATTTCCAGGTTGTAATCCAGCGCAATATAGAGGTTGCTCAATGTCTGTGCTTCGATACCCTGAGTGGCATCAACCAGAAGGATAGCTCCCTCGCAAGCCGCAATACTTCTCGAAACCTCATAGGAAAAGTCTACATGCCCGGGAGTATCTATAAGATTCAGTATATATTTTTCACCGTTCAATTCATAATTCATTCTGATAGGATGCGCTTTTATGGTTATACCGCGTTCCCTTTCCAGATCCATATCATCAAGAATTTGATCTACAGTATGTTTTTCCACAGTATGGGTGAGCTCCAGAAATCTGTCTGCAAGCGTTGATTTTCCATGGTCGATGTGTGCGATTATACAAAAGTTGCGAATATTTTCTCTTTTCATCTTTTATTAAAACTCGTTTTTTGGGAATTATTTATATCCAAAAATTTTGTGCATAATAAATTTCATCAAGATAAAAAAAAAGTTGACGAAGTTTTTTGAGAATTGAATGAATAAGAATTACGTTAATTGAAATTGTTTTAAAGATTCATTTTGACTCGAACATGTGCAATGAATGGGATATTAGCTTCTTTGGTAGGTATCATCGAATTCGATGAATTTTGTAGAAATCATAAAAAAATAGGAGTAACAAATATGAAAAAAATTATTTTTGTTATTTTTTTAGTATTTAGTTTTGTGCTTACAATACAATTGTTTGCACATGAGCGGGATTTAAATATCCATTTGGAATATAACAATCCTTCTATGGTAGCTGGTCCGCCAGTTCCTTTTCCCACAAGGGATCTCGATGAGTCATTTGAAGATGTGACTTTCCCTCCGGCTGGTTGGGTGAAATACAGTCCTGACGGCGGAACAGGTTGGGAGCGTCAAACAGTTGGGACTACACCAATACCGGGTTGGAATGGTGGCGTTATTACACCAACACCTGATGGATTGGGTGGTAGTGCAATGGCATTCTGTACATGGACTACAGGCGGAGCATCAGCAAACGATCAGTGGTTAGTATCAACTCAAACTTCAGTTAATTCAGGCGATTCTCTTTCTTTTTGGATGAGAAAATTTTCTGACCTTTATGCTGAATATGTTGAGGTCCTTATCTCTACTACTGATAACCAGATGGCAAGCTTTACCAATACTTTAGTTGCTGTTAACTATGCTGTCGCTGATACTGGCTGGGTAAAGTATACTGAATCTCTTGATGCATATGCAGGAGGAGATATCTACATTGCGTGGCGTGAAACAGTTGCCGACAATTGGAATGATGGCGCAGCAATTTTCTTAGATTTAGTTAAATTAATTGCTGTACCGGTGAGTGTTGATAATCAAAATGAAATTGAGCAATTTAATATTGCTCCTAATCCCTTCAACCACTCAACGACCTTCAGTTTCTCATTGAAAGAAGCCGCACATGTATCTGTCGATGTATATAACATCAAAGGACAACTTGTGAAAAATCTTTCAAATGAAAACATGATGGCTGATATCCATTCTGTAACATGGAACGGAACTGATAATGCTGGAAATGAAGCTCCCACAGGTGTATATTTCACCAGAATTGTTACTGATAATGTAGAGAATATTCACAAAGTGATGGTAATTCGCTAAGAGATTTGTAAAATTCTTTTAAGCCCGAGGAGTTTTCTTCGGGCTTTTTTTATGTTCGTTTGAACCGTTTTTTCAGTTCTTCAAAAGTGATTTCAATTATAGTCGGGCGACCATGAGGACAGAAGAAGGGATTCTTGCAAGCAAAAAGCCGATTAATGAGTTCAAGCATTTCCTTTTTACTCAATTTGTGATGAAGCTTGATGGAAGCATGGCAGGCATAGGATTTTGCAAGTGTGTCCCGAAAATCTCCTTCAGGAGAAAACTCTTCCTCGATCTGTTTGAAAATCTCAACGAGTATATCTCCCTTTTTCCAATCCTGGAGATCTTTTGGAATTTCTTCCACGATTATCGAGTTACCACTGAAAACCTTTATTTTAAAACCAACCTTCACGAACATTTCCCGGTATTCATCGATAAAATCCGGAATGATCTTCTGCAAATGCTTTGGCAAATCGATCACAAGAGGGAAGAGGAGCTTCTGACCTTCCAATCCCTTTTCATTGTGCTCAAGTCTGTACTTGATCTTCTCATATTGGACCCTCTCATGAGCTGCATGCTGATCGACGATGAGCATCCCGCTTTTTATTTCAACAACGATAAAAGAATTATCTATTTGCCACGGGTTTACAATTTCCGATTCGATGATCTTATTTTTATTTTTTATTACATTATCTTCGAATAAATACGCAAGCTGCACATCTTTTCTATATTTTGTAAAAAGATCTGTGCGCGGATCTTGTTTCCCGGAAGGACCAATGTGGAGAGAAGTTCCATGCTGCGAACCTTGATCTCCGGTCGTATGAGTTTGATCAAGTCCGGATTGTACCGCATTATCCTGATGAAGCTCAGCATATTTCTGTCGTTCATAATCAAGTAAGGAGTTGGTGAGAGAAGTTTTAATAAAATTAAATATTATTCGTGAATCCTTGAAGCGAACTTCAGTTTTGGTGGGGGATACATTCACATCAAGCAGATTTCCGGGAAGCTCAAGCAAAAGTATATACAGAGGGAGCTGATTTTTAAGCAGAGTCTTCTTGGTGAAGGGTTCGTAGGCTTTTTTTATCGCGCTATAAATAATTTTATCACTGATATATCTTTCATTTATATATAAGTAATGAATCTTCTGCCATTCCGCATCCTCATGATATGAACCGATGAACCCCTGTAATTTGAGTCCTTCTTGAGAAGTCTGCACAGGAATCACATTATTTTTGAAGAAATTATCCCCAAAGATCTCTACGATGCGTTTTTCTAGGAATTCCACTTTGGGGTAATTCAAAATTTCTCGATTATTATGAACAAGTTTAAAGCTGATGTCATGATGAGTGCAGGCAAGGTGTTGGATGGTTCGTGTGATGTGTTGCATTTCTGTCTGGGTAGTCTTTAGAAACTTTTGACGTGCAGGAACATTCTGAAAGAGATTTCGTACGCGAATAATAGTTCCGGGAGTACTGCCTGTTTGTGATACATCCTTAATGTCTCCGCCCTTTATACGCACTAATGTTGCAACTCCGTTCTTCTCATTTTGCGGTAAGGAAATAATTTCCATATCGCAGACTGATGCAATACTTGGAAGCGCTTCTCCACGGAAACCAAGTGTAGAGATGTTTTGAATGTCATCCAAAGAATATATCTTGCTTGTTGCATGACGTTCCAATGAAAGCAGTGCATCATCTCTGGACATACCGCTTCCATTATCGATTACTTCAATGAGTTTCTTGCCGCCGTCTTCAATGTTAATCACGATTTTCGTTGCGTTTGAATCAATGGCGTTTTCGACCAGTTCTTTAACGACAGAAGCCGGTCTTTCAATGATCTCACCGGCAGCAATGTGGTTTATTACTTTTTCATCTAATATTTTAATTCGGCTCATAGGATCTCATTCAAATTTTATATGCAAAGAGATAATTATATTTTCTCAGTCAAGAATTTTCAGTTGACAAGATTTTTTTATTTAAAAAATTTAACACATATTAATCGAATCGTCATTATGGCCATAAATAAAAAATCACTATAGGATTGATGAAATATACTATGATTTTTAATTTTAAAAAGAGTTGTTCTATAATTTAGTTAACGGTCAATTTATATAAATTGATTTATGTTTAAAATTCTGAGCAAGTCGAATAAATTGCAAAATTATAAATTATCTATAAATTACGTTTAAATGGCGAGTTGTCTATCACAAAAACTGATTGAGAGTTTAGAATTTTATACAGTTCTTGACAAATGTTATTTTATTGAGATTTATTGTACTCAATTCAATATGAACAATGATATATTGTTGAAGTGAAATATATGGCCTGTAAAGAAATTTATTTTAATTGAACTAAAAATATAAACTTATATATAGGAGAAAAATGAAATTAAGATTGTTATTGTTTGTACTAGTTGGAATTATATGTTTCACATCTCCACTATCAGCTCAATGGCAACCACCGGTTAATTTAGGAAGTGGTGTAAATTGTAGTGTGGCAGATAATTCACCATGGTTGAACACCACTGGGGATACTCTTTTGATTGGTTCTTTCAGAACTGGCGGATTTGGTGCTATGGATATTTGGAATTCTTATCGTGATGAAGGAGTGTGGCAACCAGTTGTAAATGTTGGTTATCCTGTTAGTACAAGCCATATTGAAATATCACCTTGTTTAACACCTGATAGGAATTCTCTTTATTATAGTTCCCAAAGACCTGGTGGGATGGGTAACTTTGATGTTTGGGTGAGCCATAAATCAAATGGAGATTGGGGAACACCTATGGCGGTAACAGAAGTTAACAGTATCTATAGTGAGTTCCATCCGTTTATTACAAGCGATGGACAGTATATGTATCTGACTTCAGATAGGCCTGGTGGTCCGGGAGATAAAGATATTTACATTTCCCGATTAGTTGATTCGACTTGGTCTGAACCTCAATTAATCCCTGGCAATGTGAATTCGGTTTATGATGAAGCTCATGCATCTTTAACTGATGATGGGCAAACCATGTATTTCTCTTCATCGAGACCTGGTGGCTCCGGAGGACCCGATGTATATGTTTCTCATTGGAATGGGAGCGAATGGACATCACCTACGAACCTCGGACCAGGTGTAAATTGTAATGATACAGACCAATGGCCAGCAATATCAGGAGATGGTGTAAAGTTGGTCTTCGTATCCGCAAGAGATGGTGGCTTTGGAAATTTTGATATTTGGGAGACTACTTATTTGAGTACTAATACGTTATATGGAACTGTGAGTCTTAATGATAGTCCCCCAGATATTTCAGGAGCCGTTGTTGCCATTGGTAATATTATTGATACGACGGATATATATGGTCAATATGAGTTAAGCGAAGTGCCGATGGACACATTAACCTTGATAGCATTCAAGCCAGGCTATGAACCATTTGATACAGTGTTGGTCAGTCCAAGCGGAGAGTTTAATATCACTCTTTATCCCGGCGCAAGTCCTACATCATTTGTTGATGATTTTGAAGGCGGTATGCGTCACTGGTATGGAAGTTGGTCGTTGACAGACGAGACAGCATACTCGGGAACTTATAGTATGACCGACTCTCCAAACTCGGATTATCCTGCAAACCAAAATATGATCCAAACAATGGTGCAAGGTGTTGATCTGTCTCAATATCAATCAGCTTCAATTACTTTTTATGCAAAATATGAATTAGAAGAAAGCTTTGACTATGTATATCTTGAAGCGTCATTGGATTCCGGTATGACCTGGTCGCAAATCGCAGAATTTAATGGAACTGAGAGTGCATGGAATTATGAGAATATTGATATTGGTTACTACGTTGGGAATGACTATGTGCTGTTAAGATTTCGGCTAAATTCGGATAGCGCTGTACAAGCAGACGGAATGTATATAGATGATTTGTCCATACAAGGAACAAATATTGATACAACTCCTCCATTGATTACTCATACACCCGATCCAGACACCTTGAGTTGGATAGAAGGTGAAGATGTCGTTGTTATGGCACAAATCACAGATATATCAGGAGTTAATGAAGCAAGTCTTTTTTATTCAATTGATAATGATTCATCATTTACCGAAGTATTTCCATTCGACATTGTCGGAGATAATTATTATTTCACCATACCTTTTCAATATGCAGGCACATGGATTAATTATTATCTAACTGCTTCAGACAATGCATCTCCACCTAATAGTGGTGAAAGTGCTACATTTGGTCATATATTTGGTACAATTATTTATTATGATGATGCTTATCCTGAATTTATATATACATTTTCGGTAGGCGATAAAATTGCTGTACGCTTTTCACCTGATAGCCCACAATATATTGTAAGCCTGTTATATAATTTCTATACTGATCCATCTAATCCTTTAGATACAGTTGATGTCTATGTCTGGGAAAATCTCAATGGAATGCCTACCCAGGTAAAATTAGGTCCCATTCCGGTGTATCCAAGCAATACGCCCAGTACGCCACATGCCTGGACTCTACTAGATCTAAGACCGTATGAACTTCTGATTACAGAAGATTTTCATGCAGGTTGTCAATTTAGAAGCTCTTTTCCTGCTATCCTCGGCGATAGTCCCGGAATTACTGATCGTTCTCGTGTATGGTACGGAGGTACTTGGGGAGCTGCAGCGTGTGATTATTATATTAGAGCAGTCGTGGGGTATTATGGTGTTTCTACCGACAATGTTCATGACCAAGCACAGTATAATTTAAAATTTGCTCCAAATCCGTTTAGAAATTTCTGTCAAGTATCATTTTCTCTTTCTCGATCTCAAAATGTTAAAATAACTCTATATAATATAAGAGGTCAGAAAATTGCAACGATCGTTGATGATATGCTAGACTCTGGAAGCCATATTCTACAATGGGATGCAAAAGAAATCGCTAGTGGCGTATATTTTATGAAATTTAAAACAAAGAGCGAGTCACAAGAATATGACTCAATTAAAAAGATTTTGTTGTTGAAATAATAAAATTAGATTAACTATAATGAAAACAAAAACGTTAATGTCGAAAATAGGTTACCAGCCCTTTTTTAGAATACAATTTTATATGGCTGGAGTTTTAATCCCGAAGCATACTCGGGATATCCATTATGTTACTTTCGCAAGTAGGGAACCTGGGATATAGTCTTATGACAATTTCTCAGAATACTTGTCTTATTATATTTACTTATCAATTAGTGAAAAAAATAATCCTTTTATTAGGAGGAAAACAATGAAAAAGATTACTTTAATCTTTATGATTATGTTATTAACCTTCTCAATCGCTCATGCACAATGGGTCGTTGATGAAGGATTTGAAGGTACCTTTCCATCTACCGGATGGACTTTAGAATCTGCTTCAGCTAAAAATTGGGTCCAAAACAACGGAACATCTCATGGACCTGGTGCTGCTTATGCAGGGACCTATGCAGCAATGTATAACAACTATAGTTACTCATCAGGTAGTTCAGGTTTGATGACTACACCTGCCTTTGATGTTAGTACTCTTACATCCCCCCAATTAGATTTCTACTGGTGGAATGATGATAGTTCCTATAATCCCGCTCAACTTCTGCTTTATAGTTCGACAGATGGAACGACCTTCACTCTGTTTGAAACAATTGACGTATATGGCAGTGGTGGATGGGTAAATTATAATTCAACATTAGCAACAGATGTTACACATGTTAAATTTGAAGCTATTAGTGATTATGGTATGAAAAATACTTTTGTTGATAATGTTAAAATTGGTTTACCTGTAAACTATGATGTGGCAGTTGATCAACTTACACCTGATGCAACGATTCCAGAAGGTGATTCTTTTGATTATCTTATTAAAATTCAGAATCTCGGTCTTATGAATGATATCTACGATCTTACTGGAACAGGTGGAGCTTGGACTTATGGTATCAGAGATAAAAATGATACCGGTACGATCTCTTCAATCGCAATTAATGCAGGTGAAGCAGATACTGTTATTCTTAGGGTCACGGCTCCAATGAGTAAAGAGAGTTCTGACGCAGAAACGTTTACTGCAACCTCACAGGGAGATCCTTCAGTATCAGCTAATGCTACAATTACTACAACAATGTATACTGCCTTTGAGGAATTCTTCGAAGATTTTGAAGAATGTGTATCACCCGATATTCCTTTTGCATGGTCAAAAATTGTTGAATCGACTTCAAGTGCCTATGTTAAAAGTAATAGTAGTGCTCCTTATGCTCATTCAGGTAATATGAGCGTCAAATTCTATAACAGTGGTGATACTTCATCAGAACTATTCCTTATTACACCTAAGGTAATATCAGGAAGTAATGGTAACAGATTAAGGTTCTGGGCAAAAAGTGCCAGCACACAGAATTTTATTGTTGGTTCTATGACCGACCCTACAGATCCATCAACCTTTACCGCAATCGAGACATTTGAAGTTACTTCCAATTACACAGTTTATGATTATACAGTTAATTTTGCAAAAGGGAGTGGCTACATTGCATGGAAACATGCAAATGACGGAACCTATGATTCTGATTATATTGATGATATCTCATGGTTTCCTTTATTACCATACAACCTTTCAATCGTACAATTAACCAACGATGCTTTTGTGCCTTATGAAGACTCATTTAAATACTTGTTAAGTATTGAAAATATCGGACTGAATAATGACACATACGACCTTACCGTTTTAGGTGGGGTATGGATCTATGAAATCAGAGATAAGGATGATACTGGTACAATTTCCTCTATTGACATTGCGGCAGGTGTCGCTGACACCGTGATCGTACGTGTGACTGCTCCTGTAGCCAAAGATGTCTCTGATACAGCAACCTTTACTGCTACTTCACAAGGAGATCCATCTATTTTGGGTTTTACCGATATTACAACAACTGCATACGCACCTTTGTCAGAGTTCTTTGAAGATTTTGAAGGTTGCGTTGAACCGAATTTACCGGATAAATGGTCTCGTATTGTTGAAAGCACTAATTTCCTTTCTGACGTAAAAAGCTTTTCTAACGCAACCTATGGACACTCCGGTGATATGAGCATTAAAATGTATAACGCTACAGATATCGAAGCTGAACTGCTATTAATAACTCCAGCTCTGGAAACCTATGTTTTTGGCAATATACTTAGTTTTTGGTCTCGTGTGGGTTATGGCGTACAAAATTTAATACTAGGAACGATAACAGATCCTACAGATCCCACAACATTCACCGCACTTGAAACCTTTGAAGTTACAAGTGGTTACGCCCAGTTTTCAGCAATGATAGATCTGAGCAAAAGTTCGAATTATATAGCTTTCAAGCATGGTTGTGATGGCACCTACGATAATTTCTACATAGATGATGTTTCATGGGAAGAGGTCATACCTGAGCCCATCATGATCATTGACGAAACAGCACATGATTTTGGAATGGTTGATCAAGGTACACTTGATACTTGGGATGTAACTATCTTCAATGATGGTTATGGAACACTTTACATCAATGATGCAACAGTGAATCCGCCATTCTCAGTTACCTATCCCGACTCAATTGAACCTCTTTGCAATGATATTGCTACAGTTACACTTGATGCGACCACAGTTGGTCAGTATCTTGATGTACTTGAATTCCACACCAACGCAGTTCAGGACTCCACGATTGACCTTAGTGTTATCGTGAAAGGTACTGATTATGTGATGGAAGGATTTGAAGAGACGACGTTCCCACCATTCGGATGGGAAAATCCCGGTGACTACTGGGCACGCTTTATGAGTGAAGCATATGAGGGACAAGGATATGCACGTTGTAGCTGGTATCATGATGTTGACGCTATCCTCGTTTCACCTCGTCTTGTCATCAATGGTGGTGACTTCATCGACTTCTTCTGGCGAAATGATAACCTTTATGAAGCAAAGGGAACAGAAGTTATTACAGGTGACACTCTATGGGTCGAAATTTCAAATACCTATCTTAACCTAACACCGACCTGGGAAGTCATTGCTGTGCTTACCGCCGATGAACCGATGGATGACTACGAAGAAGCATACATAGCCATTCCTGATACCTACATTGGAAACAATGTGAAGATCAGATTCCGTCATCGTAGTGAATTGAATAGTGAATCCCGCGGTGTTGGACTTGATAACGTTATTATGCCTGCTCCATATCTTCCGGTCAATTTCTCAGTTGATCCATACTATGCTTCAGACTATGTAGGACCAGGCAATTCAGTTCAATACACCTATGATGTAACTAACTTGGGTATTCAATCTGACCGCTTCATCATTCTTGTTCAGGATAGTTCAGCTATTCGTTATAACAAGCGAGATGTCGAAGACTTTGAAACCACAGATGGTGGCTGGGTAGCCACAGCAGACTGGGATCCAGTCGGTGACTGGGCATGGACGAATACCTATGATGTTGCCAACTATACAGGTGTTAATGTACCTCCTCCAGCAGCACATTCGGGAACCGGTCTCTGGGCAACAGTTCCGGAAGGCGACTATACCAATGCTGGTGGTTACAGCTTTATGAGCAAAACTGTTGACTTCTCTGATGTCACAGACGCTTATATGAACTTCTGGTATTGGTCAGATATCTTTGGTAACTTTGACTGGTGTGATATTGTAGTAAATAGTGACATTCTTTTAACCATTGATACATACAACCCAACTAATTGGATATATGCAGATCTTGACCTATCTGCTTATGACGGACTGGCTAATGTTCAGATCGTCTTCTCATTCTACGCAACAACTGTTGTTGAGCATGCTGGAATGTATATTGATGATCTCGATATTCCCGGTCAAGGTGGCGGTCCTGGACCAGGTCCTGGCACTGGATGGCCTGTTACTGTAAGTCCTCCATTCCTCGAGCTTGCACCCGGAGAAACTGGTAGCTTTGTAGCAACTGTTTCAATTCCGGAAGACGCAACAATTGATGCCGGACAGCTTACACCTATTCTTACTTATTCGAGAGAAGATAATGCAGTACAACACCAAGTATTGGTATCTGCACTTTGTCATCCAAAAGATCCGTATGAGCCGAATGATCTTATGGTAGATTCAACTCCTGCTCACTATGACTTTGTGTCAGACGGCGCACAGATCTACTACAATCCGGATTATAGGGATAAGGATCTTGATATTTACACGATGAATTGTTTAGAAGGCGATATTGTATGGTGTGCCTTTGAACTTCCGGAAGATGAAACAGAATTTGACGGAGCCATCAAGTTAGTTGATGCAGATTCAACAGAACTCGCCTTTGCAGATACCTATGCAGGTGGTGGGAGTGAATATTTGCAGTACAGAATTCTTGATGATGGTACCTACTACTGGATACTTGGAAAATGGAACAATGTCCTTGAAGGAAAAGCTTCTAAGAAAGATGTGGTCAGAGGTGAAAATACAACATATTATGTCGTTGCCTTTGATCTTATTCCTTCCCCCGAAGTTGATGTTGAACCGCTAGCACTTACCCTCGGTATGATCGCGGGAACAGGTGGCACAGTATCAGATGAACTTTACATCTCGAACATTGCTCCTGATGCATTGGCAGAAGACCTCAACTGGAACATTCAAATCCAGATTCCTGGTGTTGAAACTCTTTACGAATCTGGCTTTGACGATGCTGTCGACTGGACAGTTAGCGGCGGAACAAATTGGAGTGTAGTATCTTCCAATAATGCTGGAGGAACTCCACCTGAAGCACGCTTCTACTGGAGTCCTAATGTTACAGGTCTTCAAAGAATAATAAGCCCTGTAATAAATACTACAGGATATACTAATGCTAATTTAACATTCAAACATTACGTAAACGATTATGCCGGTGGCTATACGATCGGTGTTGCCACAACAAGTGACGGTGGAACCACATGGAATACCGTATGGTCAACAATACCTACTGGTAATATTGGTCCTGAGACTTATGCAGTTACAGTTGATAATGCTGACATGGGTTCTGACCAGTTCCAGCTTTGCTGGTTCTTTGATGGCATTTCCTTCGATATCAATGATTGGTACGTAGACGATGTCAAACTTGGTGTTGGTTCTCCATGGGTCAGTGTATCACCAGCTTCAGGTTCAATTAGTCAGGGTAATACCCAGACAGTTACTGTAACCTGTGATGCCGATACACGCCTTGAGCCGGGTGAATACAACGCTGACCTTATTGTCCATAACGATGCATTGCTTTACTGCGCATCAGACATCACAGTTCCTCTTACATTCTACATCAGTGATGAAGCTGGTGGACTTCAAGGTACAGTGACCTTCAATGGCGTGCCGCTTGATAGTGTTATGGTCAAAGTTGGTAACTTCGTCACCTATACAGATGAATACGGAGAGTACGCATTTGATGCAATAGCTTCCGGATTCTTTAATGTTCTCTTCTACAAAGAAGGATTTGCTCCTTACTGGGCTTATGATGTATATCTTAATCCGGGCTGGACAGTACTTCTTGACGCAGAATTGATCTTCGACGGTCCTGTACCGGAAAATCTTTCAGCTACTGGTATTCAGGAAGCTGTAGATCTTGATTGGGATAAGCCGCAAACCGGTGGTGGTGGCGGTGGAACCCAGGTTGACTACGTCCTCGATGACGGCACCTATGAAAATGGGTGGGCGATCAATCCTGGATACGACGTTTGGCTTGGTAACCAGTTCCCGACTACTGATGGTGGCGAAATCATAAGTTTCGAGCTTTACGGTACTGCAAATGCTGCAGCTGGCGCTGAAACAGTCACAATCGATGTATTTGACGATGGTCACAACTTAGTTGGAACTACTGGTTCATTCTTAATTCCAGCTGATGACTGGGTAACTGTACCTGCACCGGATATTCCATTTACCGGCGATTTCTATGCAATGGTTCACTGGAATATGCTTTCCGGTAATACCAACTATGTTGGATTTGATGAAAACGGTCCTAATGCAAACGCAGGTTATGACTGGTATCTTAGTGCTGGAACGTGGACACTTCTTCACGTTGCCGCTGCATCCACACCTGGTGTGTTCGGTATTCGTGCCACTGCAATGGTACGTGGAAAGAATATTGAACTTGCATATGATACACATCAACTTGGTAAAGAACCTGAAGTGAATTTCCATTCAGTTGACAATTCTGCATTTGAAAAAGGACAAAGAGTTCTTGATAAAGTCTTTGCTCAAAGCGGACGTACAGTTGATACCGGCAGTTATGAAGTTTCTCACTACACCTTCAATGGTGACACTGAGCTTGGCTTCAAAATGCCGAGAGATATAACCCTTCAAGGTTACAATGTCTATGAACTTAATAAAGATTTTGTTGCCTACGTAGATGGTGAAAACAACACCTCATATTGTGACGACATCGTTGCAGTTGGTGAAATGTACACCTACTGGGTAACCGCGGTCTATGATGCCGGCGAATCCGGACCTTCAAATACTGATACCGCGATTCCTCTTGCTCCAGGTGGCGGTTATCACGAGCCCTTTGATCTTAACTGGACTACAACCGGTTGGACAACAGCGGGTTCTCCTAACAACTGGACATGGGCTGCAGGTTATGCTTACCTGTACTGGAGTCCTTCAGTTGTAAACTATGATATGTCCTTGGTCTCACCCGAGATCGATCTTCCACCGGATCCGCTTGATGTCTATGCTCTTACAGTAAGCATGTATCTTGATAACTATTCTACAGGCGATGGTGAAGTTTGGGAGATTTGGATTATTCATGATGGTGGTGAAACTCTTCTCTGGTCATATGATGATCCCACAGCAAACTGGGGTGTTACAGGTGGAACCGATTGGGTCTTTACTGATACCGCTCCTTACGCTGGTCAGTCAGTACAGCTCAAGTTCCGCTCTCATGGTGCAACCACCTTTAACTTCAACAACTGGTACATCTATGACGTACTGTTCGATTATGCCGGAGTGCCACCTCTTTATGGTGCCTTAGAAGGTACCGTAACTGATGGTGAAGGCATTCCTCTTGAAGGCGTTGCAGTAACTGCGAATCCTTCAGATTACAATCCTGTGTATACGAATGATATTGGATACTACACCATTGATCCTATGGCAGTTGGCTTCTATGATGTTCAGTATTATAAAGCTGGCTACACTGAAATCTGGTACTATGATGTTGAGATCGAAGAAGGTATTACTACTGTGCTCGATGTAGCACTTGGTAATCCTACTATGGATATTACTCCTACTTCGATCAACGCAGTCGTACCGGTTGGCGGAACAGCAATACGAACAATTACTGTTACCAACAATGGTAATGCACCGCTTGACTGGGGTGCTTCCATTGAGAACCAAACTGAATTACTGGCGATGATGCTTGAAAACAGTTACACAGGTGTAATAGCTCCTTCACTGTATACCGATTTTGATCCTGGTCAGACTTCTTATATTCCTCCTGAACCAAGTGATGCTATGTGGGATATCCTGTTTGGTTATGACGTAGACACACCTTCAGGCTTGACCGGTATTGCCGGTGCCGAATGTGGTGGTGGATACTTCTATGTTACCAAATGGGCTGGTTCAGACATCGCAAAATTCGATCTTGCAGGCAACTGGGTAGAGAACTTCACGATATCTGGTGTATCAGGTGTACGTGATATGGCCTATGATGGCACGTATTTCTATGGTGGAGCAGCATCGACCACGATTTACAAAATGGACTTTGATACTCACACCTTAGCAGGTACGATAAGCTCACCAGTCGCAGTAAGATCTATTGCTTATGATTCAGATAATGATGCATTCTGGGTAAATAACTGGAGTGAACCTCTCAAGCTTGTTGACAGGACAGGTACTGTGCTTAACACAATCACTGCCCCTCCAAGCTTGTATGGTACTGCATACGATAATGTATCAGATGGTGGACCATATCTCTGGATCTTCACAGGTACCACAACAGGTGGTGGCTGCCAGATAGAGCAGTATAATCTTAACACATTGACACTTACGGGTGTAACCCATAGTGTAAGTGGAGATTACCCTGCCACGATAGCTGGTGGCTTGTTCACCTCAGAAGAGATCGTACCCGGGAAATGGGTAATTGGTGGACTGGGACAAGCAGCACCAGACATACTGTATGGTTATGAACTCTGTGATTTCGCGTCATGGATCACTATCGATCCTACTTCTGGCACAGTTCTTCCTTATGGAGGATTCGAAGAAGTAACAGTCACATTTGATGCTGGTGATGATCCTGCAGGTACAATTCATACCTGTGATATTACATTCGATTCACCTCAGGGTGTACCATCTGTGACAGTTCCTGTTACATTGATGGTTGGTAATCCTGAATATGGTGATCTTACCGGTACTGTTACTGCAGCAACTGGTGGAGCACTGATCGAAGGTGCCGAGATCATCGCGTCAGATGACGCTGATAACACCTATGTAACCTACACCAATGCTTTAGGTATATATACAATTGAAGATATGCTGGTAGGTTACTACACGGTCGAATGTACTGCTGATGGTTACAACTATCAAGTAGCAGTGGATGTGCCGATCGTAGTTGATGATATAACTACACAAGACTTCGCACTCACCGCTCCTATCATGACGGTAAGTCCTCTGGTGATCAACACCTCAGTTGATCCAGGCACACCGATACAGGTTGATATTACGATCGATAACATCGATGGTGACGGGCCTCTGGAATGGTTCGCATCTATTGATCAGCCAGTTTCAATTCCACGTGCATCAGGAAATCATCCTGTTGGTCTTAATGCTGTTTCGGCTGAAGGAGTTCCTCAAGGCTTAGAACCTGCTTATGGAGCTAATGAACCGAACTTCACGCTTACAAGAGGATCAATCGGATGGGGTATTGAAGCAGTTGATGGAGCAGGATGTTGGATTGATACCGATGCTCCGACTGTTCTTAACAATGTGTTTGTTCCCTCATTCGATACCTACGCTGGTGAATTTGGTCCTGATAATGACACACATATGTACTTCTGTGATAACACCTCTCTGAATCTGATCTACGTAGAAATGGCTACAGGTACTGTGACGACAATTGGTCCTACAGGTTTACCTACCTACATGAATGACATGGCTTGTGACAGAACTACTGGAACGATGTATGGAATATACGACAATTCCATCTATACAGTTAATCTTACAACAGGTGCATGTACGTTAGTTGGAGCTATTGGAAATACCGGTGGAATGATGATCGCAATTGCTGTTGATGGCAATGGTGACATGTGGGGTCATGATCTTGGTACAGACGAAATTTGGACTATTGATAAAGCAACAGGTGCAGGAACAGTTAAAGGATCTACTGGCTTTGATGCAAACTATGCACAAAGTATGGCTTGGGATCCATTGGCAAATATTGTGTACCTTGCTGCATTCAATAATACTAATCTCTATTACGAACTGAGAACTGTTGATCTTTCAACAGGTGCAACTGCATTACTCGGTGGTGTATACTACAAAGAAATTGTAGCATTCTCATTCCCAGGTGAAACTACAACACCATGGATCACAATTGATCCTACATCAGAGGTAGTACCTGCTGGTGGAACCTCAACACTGTGTGTGTTCCTTAACACAGTTGACTACCCCATTGGTGAGACACTCTTTGCTAACATCGAGATTATATCTGATCCCGATGTCGGTACTGTGATCATACCGGTTACCGTTCTTGTCTCTGATACAGTCTCACATGGTGAAACACCTGTCACAGAAACCAGTCTGTATGCTAACTTCCCGAACCCAATGCTTCACTCCACAACCTTCAACTTCAGTCTGAGAGAGAGGTCTCATGTAAAACTGTCTGTTTACAACGTAAAAGGACAGTTGGTTGACATCATACTTGATGAAGATCTCGATCCTTGTGCTGAACATCCTGTTGTTTGGAATGGTACTGCGAACGGTAAGAAGCTTGCAAACGGTATCTACTTCTACAAACTTGAAACTGATAACAAGACCTTCCTCAAAAAGATGATCTTGATGAAGTAACTCGCGTTGAAACTCATATAAATCAAGGGAAGAAGGTTCGCCTTCTTCCCTTTCTTTTTATTTATTTTTATATGTATATTATTATTAATAAAGATTCCATATAAATAGTAAGGTTTAAAAAACTTGACTCAACCTACTTTTGTTCCATGAAAGTAACAATTCATTAAATAATCAACGTCTTATAAATGTGACGATTTGAAAGGAGAAAAGATGAATAAGGTAATAACAATTTTTGCTCTTCTGGTACTTGTGACCGGTATAGCGTTTGCAGAAGCTATTGAGGTTAAAGTACAGAATATCAATGAGCAACCCGTTCTTTCCGGAACTGAATCACCAATGGTAACACCTCCGGCAAAAAGCAGAGATTTGACTGAAGTATACTTTGAAGATTTTGAAACAGGAGCCCCCGATTGGACTGCATGGGATGCAACAGCAACTCCTCCTATGTGGCATATTGATACCTACAATGCATATGGCGGTTCAGGTATGTCCTGGTGGATGGGTGATCCTGAAGTTGGAACTACTGGTGGTTATCTCGATCACTGGTATCAGGTTCTTGACACACCTCCAATTACGCTATTGCACGATGCAAAGAGCGTTCTGACTTTCGAGCAGTTCCGTGCAATTGAAGAACCAGGAGGAGAGGATCCTCCGTTTGAGGGTTGGGATGGATTCAATATAAGAATTCGACTTGCAACAGAAGATTATTCCGAGGCTGAAATACTCACAAATTGTACTCCTGTGTATAACTGTAGTAGCATGTATAGTTTTGGTTTTGAACACGGCGAGAGCCCGACTGGTGATCCTGGTATCCCTGGATGGGGTGGTTCAAGCTCTGGTTGGCAACCAACCACAATTACTCTTCCAAGCAGTTGGAGTGGTGAAACTGTGATCATTAGTTTTGCATTTGCCTCAGATCCGGCTCAGTGTACATCAGACGATCCAAACCTGATCGGTGTTTTTGTGGATAATATTGCGCTTGAAGCTTTCTATAACTCCGGTGATGATACAACTGGTTTTGATATGTTCTCAAATGTTCCAGAAGGTGGACAACTCTGGCATATATATGATGATGCTGCTGCACCTTCACCCACTCATGCTGCCGGTTGTTTTGATCCAGGAACAGGTGTCTACAATCCTGACATGAATGACTACTACATCACTCCAGAATTTGATCTTCCAGCTAACGTAGATATAACCTGGGATATGTATATACAAACAGATCTCGACGCCGGCTTATTCCCTGACTGTGATTATATTTATGTAGAAGTCCGTCATGATGATGGAACAGGATGGAGTGCATGGTGGTCAGTCAGTAATCCTCTCGGTGATCCCGCTGGTAATAACTACGTGTTCACAGGCAGCATTGCAGACTGGACTCCTTTCTCAGCGGGGTGGTCCGGATACGAAGATATGTCAATGCTTGGGGGAATGACAGTTCAGTTCCGAGTTGGATTACACTCGAATTCAGATCCTGTTACTACCTGGGGTTTGCATGTAGATAATTTCGAGGTATTGGCATCTCTGGATGTCATGCCTCCTACCAATCTCGTTGCGGACTACAACGAACAAACTGCCTTTGTTGATCTTGATTGGGATGCTCCTGAAGGTCTTGGTGGAGATATGCAATGGGATGACGGAACATTCGAGAATGCAATAAACTTCACTACTGGTACAGGAATCATGGGTGCAACATTCCCCGTTGGCGGTCAATGTCAAATCCTTGAATTCACGGTTTATAGCAACACCTTGGCTGGACCTACAACTCTTGGAGTGTATGAAAAAGAAGGTGCATCCTATTCCAGTACTCCTACATATACAATGCCTATTACTACGAATGCTGGCACACCTGCTTCATATGATGTAACTGCAAATAACTGGATTGTGCAGAATAGTTTTATTCTTGGATATGAATGTTCAGCAACAGTTGACTGTGCATTAGATGAAACCACTGTTCCAAGTCAACACAGTTATGTGAATACTGGTGGATGGGCTACATGGGCATCCGTTGCAGCAGCAAATGCTCTTCCTGATGGAGAATGGGGTATCCGCTGTACAACAACAGATGCAACAGTACCACCTCCAAACAGCTACAATGTTTATCGTGGTTTAGAAAGCGGAAACTATGATGATACTCCTGTTGGAAACACTCCTGATACACTTTTTACAGATGAAACAGTTGAAGCCGGGAACACATATTATTATGCAGTGAAAGCAGTATATGACGCAGGTGAAAGCCAATTCTCAAACGAAGCGTCTGCTTTTGTTGAGGTTGCATCTGCCGTAGAATATGCGTATGATGACGGTACTGGGGAAATGGGTTACCGCGCTGGTGCTCCAGCAAACTGTCTTGCAGTGAGAATCACTCCCGATCAGTATCCTGTTAAGCTTATCAGGATCAAATACTATCTTACTGAAGTAAATCAACAGATGATCGTATATGCATGGGATGATGACGGTGCAGACGGAAAACCAGGAACTCAGCTTATCGATCCGATTTATATGATCCCTACAGCTAACCTTGTTGCCAATGACTGGAATGTTATCTCTTTACCGGATGATTCCAGATACAACATTATCATTGAGAGTGGAAATTTCTATGTTGGCTGGTTCGAAGCTTCAAACAGCAGCTTGATCGGTGTTGACACCGATGGACCTGTCTATAACAGAAGCTGGCAATATACCGGTGGTACTTGGTTCGATTACAACATGGGTATCCCTCAAAATATGATGATTCGTGCAGTAGTCGATACTGTTGTCGTCTACGGTACTGATGATGAACCCGTTGTCGGAACCTATCTGCTTCAGAATTATCCAAATCCTGTAAAGGGTTCAACCCAGATCCAATATGGAATTCAGAATCATAATGGACCTGTCGAGATCAATATTTACAATATACTCGGTCAAAAAGTTGATTCCATTCAGGGTGAAGAAGGTGTCGCAACATGGAATCCTGGCGAGCTTCCAAGCGGAATTTATTTCTATAAGCTTGAAACAGCCAATTTCACTCAGGCACGTAAGTTGTTACTTATTAAATAATAACCCTGTAACGGATATAATAAAGTCCCAATCGTTCATTCGGTTGGGACTTTTTTTTATCAAGACTTGATTTAAGAATCCGTTAGCGGAGACTTGACTTAAGGATTGGTGGATATGTCTCGTTTTTCGTTACAAGAACCCCGATAAGACTCAGTTGCAAGCACACTTTCATTTCGTCGTAGCAAGTTGAAATAATACACAAAAAAAATATTCTTAATTCTTTCCTTTGCGTCTCTGGGTTTCTTTACCTTTGCGCCTTTGCGTGAATCTTTTATTAGTCGTTCTTAACTCAACCGCCTTCGGGTTCAGGTTCAACGAATATTCGATGAAGGTTTGCAATCAGCTTTGAGGGAGTGATCGATGCCTCTTCATACTCTTCCAGCAGAATGTCAGCAACATCACCATGTATGAATGCACCCACGCGAGCAGCATCGTAGGGAGAAAATCTCTGCCCGAGCAAAGATACAATAATACCGGTGAGTACATCACCGCTTCCCCCGGTTGACATGCCCGGATTACCGGTAACATTGAAAGTTGTATTTCCTTCAGGGTCAGCAATTATTGAAGTGCTTCCCTTAAGAAGAAGAGTGAGTTTGTGATCATGTGTGAACTCTTTTACGTATGCCAGCAAATCACTCTTTATCTCTTCAATAGTATGACCGCACAAACGGGAAAATTCCATTATATGCGGGGTGAAAATATAGGGCTTTCCAGCAAGCTGCTTTAAGGCGAGTTTATCCTTCTCAAAGGCATTGATCGCATCAGCATCGATTATTGCCGGTATAATGTTACGTGCAAGGAATTCGCGGACAAATTCAGCAGTCTCTTCATTTCTGGAAATGCCCGGCCCGATTGCTACCGCATCACAGAATTCGACAAAATCCAGAACTTCATCAAGCGCATCGAGAGAAAATGTTTGCTGCTTTGTCTCTGTTACTCCTCTTGTCATCACTTCGAGCAGACTGACTTCAAATACAGTTCCCAAGCTTTTTGGATGAAGGAGAGTTATCAAACCGGAACCCATTTCAAGTGCAGCTTCGGACGCCATAATACCTGCTCCGGTCAAACCCGGTGAACCGGCAAGAATTGCAATTTTACCATAGTCACCTTTGTGAGTATTATTTCTTCTAAGAGGAAAATAGTGGAGCACATCGGGTAAAATTTCTGCAATATGAGGATTTTCTTCATAGGCAAGCGCAGGGATGCCGATATCAACGATATACATTTCTCCACAAAGGTCGCGTCCCGGATACAGCACCTGACCATATTTCATATTTGCCATTGTGATAGTGACATCCGCCTGGATCGCTACATTAGCAACAGTTCCCTTCTCAGCATCGAGCCCGGAAGGTATATCAATTGACACTACGATCTCATCAAGTTCGTTAATTATTTCTATAAGATTTTTTCTATAGCCCTTAACTTCACCCGAGAGCCCGATACCGAAAAGTGCATCTATAATCACATCAAAATCATAGAACTGATCGATGATCTTATCAAGATTTTCCTTGCTGGATATATATTGAAGCTCGCAATGCATTTTCTGCAGGATCGAATGGTTTCTTTCTGCGAGAAGAGAGAATTTATCTTTATCACCTACAATATAGCAGCTTACATCGAAGCCGTGATTATATAGCCATCGAGCGATGACCATGCCGTCTCCTCCGTTGTTGCCTGTGCCACAGATAACTGCTACAGAGTCCATGTCTTCCAGCACTTCCATCTCTATGATCTCGGCGCTTTTTTTTCCTGCGTTTTCCATTAAAATGATTGGTTCAATACCGAATTGCTCCTGCGCAGTCTTATCAAAGTATCTCATTTCTTCAGGACTTAAAATATACATGTGCACCTCATTTATTCTTTTTTGTGAGCATTATTTCTATGGTAGTTCCCTCATCCGGCTCGCTTTTTGATACATATATCTTGCCGTGATGAAACTCTTCAATGATCCTTTTTGTTAAAGCAAGTCCCAAACCCCACCCGCGATTTTTTGTAGTAAATCCCGTATCAAAGATAAGCTTCTGGGCTTTTTTGGGAATGCCACAACCTTCATCCTTGACCTGAATATAAAATTTATCACCCTTATCATAGGTAATAATGAAAATATTCCCGGACTTATCCTTCAAAGCATCTATGGCATTCTTGATCAGATTTTCAAGCGCCCATTTAATGAGGTCGGGATCAAAGCAGATGACTTTGTCTTCTGCATGATTTATGTAGTTAAGATTTACCTGTTTATTTGAGCGGGGAATTCGTTCTCGGAAATAATCGAGTGCTTCGTAAATGGTTGCTTCGATATTTGCTTGTTTTATCTGAATGTCAGAGCCAACTTTACCAAATCTGGATGCGATTTTCTCAAGATGGCATACATCTTCTTTCATATTTTGAACAATATCATCAATTTGCTGAGTATCTTTGTATCCTTCAACTTTTGATTTGAGAACTTCCAACCATCCAAGTAGAGATGTGATAGGTGTTCCAAATTGATGAGCTGTTTCTTTTGCCAAAGCCACCCACAAAGATTCCTTTTCCTGTTTTTTCATTATGGAAAGACCCGAAATTCCAACTGCAATGAATAAAATGACAATGAAGAATTCAACGTAGGGCAGGAACTTCAATCTTTTTATTGTATGAGAGGAACTATACATAATTTTCGAGATCACCTCACCGGTTTGCGGTTCTTTTAGGAGGATAAATGTCTCATTCCTCTCCATTTCAAAAGCGATCTCTTTTAATTTTTCAGGACTTATTTCCTGATCGGAGGTATTCGATTCAATGTTTTTCCAATATTTCGGATTGTTCTGCACATCGGTGACAATGATAGGGAAGTTGATTTTTTGAATGACCTCTGTCAGTATAATTTCCAGTAGTTCGCTTTCAATATTATCTTTTGTTGAAACCTCTGCAAATCTTCCATATATCTTTGGAAAAACCTCGAGTTCCTTTCGAACTTGATGAAGCAGGTTGTTCGAGTAGATCACAAAAGATAAAATAATAATTATGCTTCCTATAATGAAGTAGGACTTAATAAAGGTCAGGTTTTTATTGTTATTCTTCATCTTTGTCCTTTGCTTTTTGCCAGTAAAATTCCATTTCATCGAGATCGGCAGAGAAAATTTTGTCCTTGAGTTCATCCTCGATGAAGTTGAAACGTTTTATAAATTTCTTGATTGTCCTGTCCAGTGCAAATTCAGAATCGATGTCCAGGCGTCGTGCAAGGTTAACCAGGGCAAAAAGAATGTCTCCCAGCTCATCCTTCATTTTTTCATGATCTTTTGATTTATATTCTTCCTCAAATTCCTGAATTTCTTCCTTTAACTTATCAAATATCAGATCGACTTCGTCCCAATCAAAGCCCACAGTTGCAGCTTTTGCCTGAATTCTCCTGGCTTTAATAAGTGCGGGAAGAGATTTCGGGAGTCCTTCCAGAATTGATTTTCTGTTTTTTTTCTCTTTTTTCTTTATTTTTTCCCAGTTGTGCTCAACTTCCTGATGATCCTTTACAGAAATGTTTCCAAAAATATGCGGATGCCGCCTTTCCATTTTTTCATTTATGGAATTGAGAATGTCCGGCATGGCAAAGCGACCTTCTTCTTCAGCAAGTTGTGCCTGAAATACTATATGAAGCAACAGGTCACCAAGCTCTTCTTTCATGTGCATATCATCTTTATGATCAATTGCTTCGGACAACTCATAGACCTCTTCTATCATATGAGGACGCAGCGTTTCATGTGTTTGCAACTTATCCCACGGACAGCCCTTTTCGGGATCTCGAAGCGTTTTCATGATCTTAACGAGTTCATCAAATTCTTTCATTAAATACCCCAGATTCCTAAATACCAGTTTATAAGTTCATTGCCTGTCATTATGCTCACGAACATAGCTATAACGATGAATGATCCGAAGGGTATCAGTATTGTGTGCCGGACTTTTGAAAAAGCATAGAGGATCATTCCGATCATCGAACTGAGAAATATTGTTAAAAAAGTGAGTTTGAATCCTAAAGACAAACCAATCATGGCTATAAGCTTTATATCTCCACCACCCAATCCATCTCGTTTTGTAATAAGCCGAAAAATTAAAGCAACAAGAATGAAAATTCCTGCTCCGAATGCAAATCCTTTGAGGGCATTCCAAAAGCCGAGATCATTGAAAAATGAAAAGATTATTGCAATGACGATCATCGGTAACGTAATAATATCAGGAATGATCCGGTGATGAAGGTCGAGGAAGAAAATAAGTATACCAGCGATAGTAAGAATAGAATATTGAAAAAATAAAAGAGAAAATTGGAACTTAATGTTGAGCAATACGAGCAAAATTGGCATTATGATCGGAAGAATGATCACAAAGAGGGGAGTTCTCTTCCCACATTCTGTACATTTCCCATCAGAGAGAATATATCCAATGATTGGAAGTTGATGAAGTAATTTTGTTCTTGCAGCACAGCTATTGCACTTTACCGCATGAAAAATATTTTGTCTGTTAGGAAATTGCCATAGAATTTTAGTGCTGAGCCATCCTATCATAACTCCCGCAAGTGCAATTAAACTTCTCCAAAGGATCCACATTAAAACCCTTTATCGAAATGAGTGATAATAGGTCGGGAAGCTTTGGTATTCGATATGCAGTCTAAGGTTTTCAGTGGGAGCATAATCAAGACTGAAGTTAGGTAAGATCTTTGTATTTTCATTTGAGACCAAGGGACTGCTCGAGCCGAATTTTCCGTAATTTACAAAGTTAAGGTCCAGTGCGAGTTTCAGCTTGTCGGAAAGGGGAAGTGAAAAGCTATTACAGAAATTGCTGAGGTAATAAGCACTTTTCGTTCCGCTGTTATACGTAGTGGAAAAACTTATAGATTGGCTCAATTTCAGATTATTCAGCGGCAAGGTGGAAGGGAAAGAAAATAAAGATGAGGGCTCATTTTGAGGCAGTGTGAGGTTCTGAGCACAAATAACGCTTGAACACACTAGTAAAAGAACTGCACATAATAATATATATTTCATGTTAACTCCTATAACATTTTAATCACGAAAATGATGTTTTATCTCCGATACTCAAGCCCGAACCCGTAATCTCGTTCCCAAAGCCCACTTTGGGAACGCAAAAAAGAGTTTCAACGACAATGCATTCCCAATCAGGGGATTGGGAACGAGAAATTAAAAAGTTTCTTTTTAAGGTCATTTTAATTTTTTATGTATTTCGTGGTTCATAATTGCGTTAAGGATAAATCCTGTAAAGCATTCGAGGGAAGGGGATTACCTCCCGAATATGGCGAACGCCGGATATCCAGCCGATCAAACGCTCCAATCCAACACCGAATCCGCTATGAGGAACAGAGCCATATTTCCGTAGATCAAGATACCATTGGTAATCATCCATGGAAATGTTGTCATCTTCCATTCTATTTTTCAGAATGTGATAGTCATCTTCTCTCTGCGATCCTCCGATTATCTCCCCAAATCCTTCAGGAGCGATAAGGTCTGAACCCAGAGAAATTTCAGCATCATTCGGGTCTTCTTTCATATAAAAAGCTTTGATATGCTTGGGCCATTTTTCCACAAATATCGGCACATCGGAATCTTCAACAAGAGCTTCTTCTTCTGGAGCGCCCATGTCATCCCCAGAATGAATATCAATACCTTTTTGCTGTAGTGCTTCTATCATTTCTTTGTATGTAATGATCTTGAAAGAAGCATCGGCTCTGCGAAGCGCTTCGATATCGCGTTCGAGTGTTTGCAGTTCAAGGAGATTATGTTTTAACACAGATTTGATGACGAACCTTATTAATTTTTCCTGGATCCTCATGTTCTCTTTATGTTCCACATAAGCAGCTTCCGCATCCATCATCCAGAATTCGGTTAGATGTTTACGTGTTTTTGACTTCTCTGCACGGAACACAGGTCCGAAATCATAAACTCTACCCAAACTCATGATGCCAGCTTCGAGATAGAGCTGTCCTGATTGTGAAAGATATGCCTTACCCTGGTCAAAGTAGGGAACTTCAAAAAGTGTTGTTGTTCCTTCGCAAGCATTGGGTGTCAGGATAGGGGAATCAAACCTGAAAAATCCATTTTTGTTCAGATATTCGCAAATCGCAAAATACACCGTGTGTCGGATTTTCATAAGTGCATGTTGTTTGCTGGAACGCAACCAGAGGTGTCTGTTTGAAAGCAGGAAATCAACACCGTGTTCTTTTTTGCCGATAGGGTAATCTTCTGATATGTGTACTATTTCTATACCGGTCAGTTGCAGTTCATATTGATTGGCAATTTTGGGGTGTTTCCTTGGAATACCAGTAATGATCACTGAAGATTCAAGAGTGAGGGCTTTCACTTTTTCGAATTTGTTTTCACCCAGATCCGGCTTGTATGCAACAGCTTGTACTTCTCCTGTTCCGTCACGGAAGATGACAAATCGAAGTTTGCTGCTTGCTTTTCTATAGTTCCTGACCCAGCCCTGAAGGGTAACTTCTTTTCCGATATATTTTGAAATATCTTTAACAAATATTTTCTTTGCCATAACTACATCAAATCCAAATTCTTTCTATTTTGTTCTATATTTTCCATTATTTTAGATGCAACTTGCAGTGCTTGATATCCGTCTTGGGCATTCACGATCGGACGGGTATCGGTTTTGATCGATTGTACGAAGCTCTCGATCTCAGCTTTGAGCGGTTCTTTTTCTATAATTGGAAGTTCTTCGGTTCTGAAAAGCTCAAAAATATTGGCATCGCGCTTGCCTGCCATGACATCCTTCATGATCTCATCAACCTGTGGATTTTTTTGTACAACACGCACTTTTTTATCCTGATAATCGAGAGAGATGTACATATCTTTTTGGAAGAAACGTATTTTTCGTTCGCGTTTGAGGGAGATTCTGCTTGATGTAATATTTGCCAGCGCTCCGTTCTCGAATTTGATTTTCGCATTTGCAATATCAATATCGTTTGTAAGAATGGGAACACCCACTGCGTTTATCTCTTTGACTCTACTCTGCACAAGCGACAGTATTATATCAATGTCATGGATCATGATATCGTAAACAACTGGTACATCACTGCCACGGGGAGTAAAGGGTGCCAGCCGGTTTGCTTCAATAAAGATAGGACTGAGCAGAATCGATGAGAGTGCCATAATTGCAGGATTGAAGCGCTCGATGTGACCAACCTGGAACTTCACTCCGGTTTTCTCAACCAACTCAGTGAGCTTCTTTGCATCATCAAGCTTGCTGCATATGGGCTTTTCTACAAGCACATGCTTTTTATGTTCAACACAGTATTTTGAATACTCATAATGCGATTGTGTAGGGGATGCAATGCTCAGAAGATCAGCATTGAGAAGCAGTTCGTCGAGATTATCATAAACCTGACAGCCATTTTTGTCTGCAATTTCATGTGCCCGGTCTCTGTCTGTGTCATAAATACCAACCGATTCGATGTCCTGCAACTCACTATAAATCCTTGCATGGTGCTGCCCTAAGTGACCCACACCAATAACGCCGGCTCTCATTTGTCATCCTTTGTATTTGTATTCTTGATTTTCTTCTTTTTGGTGTAGGAAATTCCAAGATTATAGACTGCATAAAGTATAAGAAGATATGCCACGATCCTCAGCAAGATTGTTATACCCATAATGAAGGGGCTGAAGCTTATCTCATTAAGTATGAAAATTATTGCGAACAGTACAAAAGCAATTCCAATAAGTAGCGGTGATTTGTTCTGAGTTTCCTTATAAGCCCATAAACCCAAAAGGAAAATAATGGAAAAAAGCAAGAAATAAAAAACGGGAAGGATCGTAAAAAATATATCTGCCATTATTTCTCCAAATCTGTTTATGAACTTAATGAAAGATATGCATGGAGGTCAATTTACTGTCAATTATTTTGCTAATGTGTTGGTATATTATCGGAGGATGAAAAAACACAACCATCTCAATTCTCTCATTCGCAATCCTCGAATCACACTTTTAACCCGTTTGCCCTGTGTAATCTCTTTTATCTTTTATTACACATAGGTGAAACCTGTTTTTTATTTATCCCATTAAATCTCATCTTTTTTATTTAGCTGGGATTTCACAGGGTCGGTAACTGCGGATCAAGTCATGCAATTTTTTATATCATTATTCAGATTCCTACATCGCCAACTTCGCCAAAAGCTCAGATATTCTGGATGATGTCAGATATTCAAAAATCATCGCTGCAGCAGACAGCATAATCAAAAAAGTAAATCAAGCAGCTTAGTCCCCTCAGCCCTATAATCAAAAAGCCAGTCCGTCTTTTGACGTATCGGCTTTTTATCTTGTATAACATTCCCTACAACAAGCATAACATCCATCAACCATAAAATAATGTTTTTTAGCTTCTTCAACAGCTAATCTACACATATAAAATTCTCCTAAATAAATTCTATTCTCATCTGATGGCATCCAACTACATCCTTCCTTATGAACTTCATGCTCACCTTCTAGCTGTCTGTTCTTATCTACATAATATTTATCCATTGTTCTCCATATCATTTATTTTTTTTACACCTTCACTTCCACAACCTGCAGCGTATCGTTTCCTAGGATATCAACCACGCGAACAGCAATCTTATATTTTCCTTTTTCGGGATATGTATATTCTGCAGAATTGAATTCTATCTCATTATTCTTTTTGGTGCGGAAAGTCTGCCATTCGTTTTCAAATACATAATTGCCAGTCCAAACCTTCTTATCATCTCCATTTATTCTGATCATCTCTTTTTTACTTTCATAATCAAAATCAACAGCCCAGTAATCTATCCAATCATACCAATTCTTGGTTAATACCTCCTGTGTTATGATTTCATCTTTATCTTTTGATATTTTAATTATCTGCCCATTTTCTATTACAACCTTATCACTTCTCTTGCGCATTTTTTGTTCAATTTCTATGAGGTCGTCCTGCGTGTATTTTGTGACGAAATCTTTTAATTCGATCTTTACTGTTTTACCTTTCAGATGTGGTTCCACTTTTAGGTATGCAACATCATAGAACTTTACCTGTCCCTTTAGCACAGCCCGTTTATCGAACACTTCTCTCGGGATATTTTTAGGAATTAGATTTACTCCATATTCAGACAATTCCTGCTCTATGTATGGAAGTAAACCCATTTCAAATTCAAAACCCAGCACATCTACTTTGGTAATAGTTTTTTCTACACACTCTTCCAAAATGTCTTGAATGACTGATTTCGTGACAGGAAAATCTATCGGTCCCACATACACAAACCGATCTGCTTTCTGTCCGTGAAGAGTTTTAAAACCAGAAACTCTTTTTGCTTTGTATCCCTCCAATATCAGATTTATATACTGCTCCTGCTTCATTTCGATTTGCTTTTTTTGTTCTTCTTCTGTAAGATTTGTGTTTACATCCAGAAAATACCTTCTCTCATATTTTCCAAGATTAAGTATCTCAAAAGACCTGAAATTTTTTCCTTCATCTTTTAATTCTCTTTGTATATTTATCATTCTTTTTCGTGTTGTATGTATTGCAAATCTTCCCAGATCCACAACTATCCATTTGCGTTCAAGTTTCTCCGCAACTGCTGCTGTTGTGCCTGAACCGCAGAAAAAGTCTGCAACGATATCTCCTTCATTCGATGATGCCTTGATGATTTTTTCAAGCAAAGCTTCAGGCTTTTGAGTGGGATAATCTAACTTTTCGTTTGCAGCTTGGTTTATATAGTCCATTATAAACCAATCTCTGGGTAGTGTGCCTCCCTCCATATACTGTCTGTAAATTAGATCGGGGAATTTTTTTTCTTGCTCAGCCGATAAATCTGTTTTTTGCTTAAATTGACTTCCCTTAATATTTCTACCTCTAAGTCTATAAAATCCATTGTTATCTTTATGTTTATATTTTTTTATTGTTACTTCAGACAATTTTTCTCTTACTTCTTTTGGATCGAAATAGAACTTATCAACTTCTTTTGAGTAAAATAAAATTTGATCGTGTTTTCTATTCCAATACTTTTCATTATGTTCATATCCTCTATAACACCATACAATATTATTCAAAAAGTTCTCATAACCAAATATATCATCCATGATTAATTTTAAATTACTATAAACCCTCCAGTCACAATGCACATAAATACTTCCATCATCAGCGAGAAGATCGTGCATAAGTTTCAAGCGCTCATACATCATAGAAAGATAACTAGAAATTCCTCTCCCCCATGTATCGCGGTAGGCAATTTCTTCGAGCACGCTTTGCTTTTTTGTAACTTCGTCATTTCCAATCTTTACATCAAAACCAAAGTCAGCACCTACGGCAAAAGGCGGATCGATATAAATAAGCTTAATGCCGCCCTCATCTTCTATTTGCTTTCGTAATGGTCCGTTTGCCAGAGAGGACAGGATGAGTTTATTATCTCCCCAGATAAGTTTGTTCGTCCATCCTTTTATTTGTCTTCCTCTATTGTCAGTATCAAAAAGAGTTTCCTGAGATATTTTTGTTATCTTTTCTTTTCTCGGCTCATCGATATGTTCAATCGAATGGAAGGGCAACACTGCATTGGTCACTTCTTCGGTTCTTCCATTCCAAAAAAGAAATACATCTTCATCGTCTTTGGACATTTTATAGAGGTATTCTTTAGGGATTGTCTTCCCTTCTTTGATATAATTGATTACTTTTTCTTTCTCTTTTTCAGACAATGTGTTTTTTTCCAGTTTCATATTTTTCCTATTTCACCTCAACCTCTACCGAGCGTTTATTTTTGATATTTATTAAAAACATTCGACGTCTTTCTTGTTATCATAATTTGTAACGTGCACAAATACTTTATTTTTTTGAGATTCAAATCTTTTTCATGCATAATAGCTGTGCACGTTTTTGCCCTTATGCACAATAAATCGCAATAATTGTGCGTGAGATTATTGGTTTTTCGATAAAATATCATAAAGTTGTTTATGTAAGTATAAGGTTTCTTTACCTTCTTTATGCACTTGTAGAATGTCCATCTTAACCAGCTCATTTAGGTATTTTGATGCGGTATTCCTTGAAGCTATTTTTTGTTCAACAAGAATTTTATTCTTACAATAAGGTTGTGTGAAGAGAACCTCGATCAATTCATTAGAGTAGATACTTGCAGCTTCACTCCTGACTTTTTCTTGTACTTCATTGAAAAGTGAATATATTGCATTAACTTTATCCAGGGTAAATATTGAAGTTCGACGAACTGCCTCAAGCATGAAAAGAATCCAATCTTTCCAGTTATTTTTCTCTGTAACTTCGGAAAGTAACTGATAGTATTTATTTTTATGTTCCAATATATGTTTTGAAATATACAGCACAGGGAGTTCTAAAAGGTTATGATCTGTGATATATAGCACATTCAGTATTCTTCCAGTTCTTCCATTGCCATCGCTAAATGGGTGGATCGCTTCGAATTGATAATGGAGAATTGCCATATTTATCAAAGGGTCTAACTCATGTGAGCTATGATAAAAATCAAACCAGTTCTCAAGTTTTTCATTTACTATTGAATGAATAGGAGGGGTGTATACAATATTATAAGCATTACCGATGAATACCTGTCCATCTCGTAATGATTCATCTTTTTCGGTTATGATTCTAAAAATGTTTATTATCACATCACTATCCATTTTTGAGTATTTTGCTGTGAAAGATTCCCACAAAGCTTCCCTATAACGAAGAACTTCTTTTGTCTCAGGATCGATATTTTTTTTATCTGCTGTAAAAGCTCTGAACATTTTATCAGTAGTTGTAATAACATTTTCTATTTCAGAACTTGCACGGGCTTCTTGTAAGACGAGTGTATTAATCAGCATCATTGGATTAGGAATAACGGGTAAGCGACCCTTTAATTCGGCTAATGCGGATCGTGCGTCGGCTAATTTTTTGTAAACTTCCAAGGTCTCGAATGCAGATTTATCAGGTGGCAATAATGGCAAATTATTGTGTGGCTCAGTCCTTGAAAAAAGCATTTTTTCTCCTACATTTTTACAAATTTATTTCAAGTTTTCAGATATTCCAATTATATCCTGAAATCTTGTGAGATTTTTTTTGTATTTATTCCATTTCTCTTCTTTTATGTAAAGAGGTATATACTTAACTTTTTCTTTTTTTGAATCATTCACATCATTACACCACAACTTCAACCTGTTTATTTTTCTGATATCATCAAGATCTTCTCTTCCTTTTGTTTCAATAATATAAATAGTCTTTATGTCCTTTTTTACAATGAAATCGGGATAATAATTTTTAATATTTCCATCTTCTGCTTGATATTCGATCTTAAAATATGTAGACTGAATATTTTTGGCAAAAGAAATGATATCTTCGCATGTATCAAGGAAATGAGCAAAACCAACTTCAAAATCTGAATCACCTACCATTATATTAAAGACAGATTTATTTGGATAGAAATGTGTCTGATATCTAAACACAGAAGGTTTCACCTCTCTTAATTTTATGAACCGTTTTATCTCCGCAGAACCTGCATCAGAAACTGTTAATTTGGATATAGCATCTCTGAAGGTTTCGAAAATAATTCTTTTTGGTGAAGCATCGGATAAGTTCCTGAGTATATTTTTATCCTCTAGTTCAACTTCCTTCTCAAAGAGTCTGTATTTAATAAAGTCTCTTACCTTAGGATATAATACCTCAAAGCCACTGAATAATCTACTTTCTTTCAAAATGGAATTAGTAAAAAATGCTACAACATTTCTATAATCTATTTCAGCACCCTTAAAATCAATCTTATGTGAAAACACACCATCAAGATCTGTAAAGATGATTTCATGTAATTGTTCTTTGTTATATTGTTTAATTCTAACTCTGTTATTTTTTAAACTGTATATATCGATGAGTTCCAGTTTTTTATATTCTTTATAAATTCTTGGTGTAAGAATCGGCAATTCAATATCAAGTTTCTCAATATCCTTCTTTTTGTTCTCTTTATCGGGTTCGATTATCAATGATTTTTTTGGTTTGTATTGTAGCCCCATTGGTCTATAGGACAATTCAACACCTTCTTCTTTGATTGATTCTACAAACTCCATGAAAGCCTTTGTGCCGATAACTGCTAATTCTTCTTCAGGTAATTCAGGGAACATTCTCCGCAAACCTCTTCCAATAGTTTGTTCCGGAAGTATATTACTATTATCTGTATAGGGTCTTAATCCAACCACAGTTGTAACATTTTTTACATCCCATCCTTCTCTAAGCATAAGAACTGATACAATAGCTTTGTAGGGACTTTTATCTAAATCTACTTCGTCAGCAGCTTTTCTCAATATTTCAAGCTCCTCCTTGCTTTTCTTGGATTTTGATTTCTCATCAATCTCACCGCTCTTATTTGTATGAATGACAAGTATAGATTTTTTACTCTGAAATTCTGGATAATGACTTTGTAAATAACCAGCAATTTCATCACTTTCATTAGTGGTTGTTGTCATTATAAAAAGCAATGGTGTTTTTACTTTTTTTAGAAGATCATACTGTTTTTTCCATTCAACATATCCAAGGTCGATATAATCTTTATATCTATCAATGAATTCATCTGTTTCTTTTTCTCTCAACTTAGCTCTGGAGGGTTCATCGGGAAGAACGAGTTTTTTCACTACATTTTGCTGTATGGCTTCAACAAGAGGATAGTCGCATATCGTCTGAACAAAAATTGCTCCACCTCTGTGCTTTGGTGTTGCGGTAAAATCTACTTGCAGTGATACTGGATTTTTTTGTTTTAATATAAGTGTATTGTTAATGTCTTCAATATTTTTAAACCATGCAAGGCTGCTATCATGAATATGATGAGCTTCGTCATTAATAATCAGCAAATCCTTTATTTTATCGCTTCTAAGTATTTTACCAAGATCTGTTCCCTTATCTTTATCGGCATCTGGACTTGACTTCTTCCCAATGAAATAATCAGTAACATCATCATCTTCAAATGAAGGTTCTTGATATGATGAAAGGAATATTCTATGAACATTTGTAACAAATAGATTTCCTGCTGGTGATATTGCTTTTACTTCGTCCTGCACATGAATGGTTAGTTGAAAGTCAGTATCCCAATTTTTTTCATGCCATCCATCTTCAGGGATTATAGGATCATCTTTAAATACAGTTTTGTCTTTGAAATCTTTAAGGAGTCTATTCAATACGATAATATTTGGTGCAATTAGCAAAATATTTTTTGATAGTTGTGAGTTTACCTCATATAGTTTGTTAAAATATGACCAGGCAATAACTAAACTTGCAACCTTCGTTTTTCCTGATCCAGTCGCCATTTTAATAACATATCTAGTCCAATCCTCATCAAACATTCCTGTTGAAATCTGACCTGATGAATCAAACCTCATGAGATCAAATTTATCATGGGCTTTTACTACTTCATAGAGGTAGATAATAGATTCAATCGCCTCTCTTTGCGCAAAATAGTATTGGAATTCAATTTCCTGATCATCTTCAACTTTTTTGTGTTCTTTTTGAAACCAGTATTCCAGTAATTGTTTTGAGGTTTCAGTTGCACCTTCGTAATTTTTATTCCGCCATTCATATACTGCGTTCCTTATCTTATGAACTAATGGAGGTAAAAGATTAATAAAACTTGTCTGGTCAAGGTCCTGCTTTTTCGGAAACCATCTATTTTCTGGATGTATAATAGTATGTGGATCAAATTTGTTTTCTTGCTTTGGCATAATTACACCTTATTTAATAATTTATTCCTTTTCTTTCCATATCTTTACTTTCTGCAACCACACAATTACAGCAGTATTTTTTTGTTTAATCTTTAATTCTATTTTCTGCATTCACTGTCAATTTATAATTTATGCTCATTACAACTTAACCACTTTCTTCATTAAATAGATAAATCGTTCCTCGTCCTTTTCCAATTTTCTCAATTAAATTTTCGGCAACTAAATATTGAAGATCCTTTTTTATAGTATTAATTGAACAGTTCTCCAATTTTGATACGATATCGCTTACTTTTACTGGTTGATTTTTTTTAATTATTCGCAGAATATCACTTTGCCGTGAATTTAAATAACTTTTCTTTTCACTATATTTTTGGTATTTTGCTTCTAATTTTTTTATTAAATTTTCGATAGATGTCAAAAAGAAAAAAATCCATTCATGTATTTCTTCATGTTCAGTATATCTGTTTTTTTGTCCATCCATGAGGGCTTTATAGTATTCTTTTTTCTTTTCTTCAATTATATGTTCAAATGAAATATATTGAACAAATTCATATCCGGTTTTCATCAATAAGAGAGTTGTTAATAATCGTGATAATCTGCCATTTCCATCCTGAAACGGGTGAATAGATAAAAATTCGTACACAAATGTAGCAATAATTAATAATGTATGAATATTTTTATCATCAAATTGTTTATTAGTCCATACGATCAGTTCTGACATTTCTTTATTGACTAAATGTGGTTCAGTGGTATTGAAAATAGTTCTTTCAGTTCCATCCGGATATTTTGCAATTACTTTGTTTGATATTTTTTTATATTCTCCCAAATGTCTTTGGTCTTTTTTGCTTTCTTTTAATAAAATCCCATGTAATTGTTGAATATAATTTTCTGTTAATGTTATTGAGTCGTAGTTTTCAAGAATTAGATCAAGGGTTTTAAAATAGCCAATAACCTCTTGCTCGTCTCTGCGTACAAATTTATTGATTTTGATATTATTGAGTAGTTTCTCAATTTCTCCATCGGTTAATTTCGCACCTTCAATTCTTGTTGAGGAACCAATGCTTTCTATCGTGGCAATTCGTTTTAATTCTTTAAGATACTTGTTTTCTCTTTTTTCAAGAGATTGCCATTTACCTTTAAATAGATCAATTGTACTAATTCTATTTATTAAATTCTGAGTTTCTGAGAAAGAAAATTTAATTTTATTTACAAACATATTATATCCTTTATTTATCTACAAAATATTCGTAACCAATAAAACCTGTCAATAGATATATTTATTTTGTATCCGTAAATTATCTGTAAAATAGTTTTGTACAAACGCTATTTCCTCTTTCTTAGGAATCCCATTTTGTGCTATCAAATAGGACGCAAAGCGGAACAGCATAAAATCCACAATATCTTTTGAAGTACCTTTGGGTATTGGTATCGTTTTGTTGACTTCAACAAAATGATCTAGAATGCTATGCCCGGCTGTTTCGCAGGATGTTTTAGCTTTATTGATCACTTTCGTAAAATTGCGCCATTCTGCATAACTAAGAAGATGCTGAAGATCTCTCGCAAACCAGAATTCAATATCGTTTTCTGTTTTAAATGTTTTCTGCCAAGATTAAGACGTTTATGTTTTTTAATAGAATTCGGTATTCATCTCTGACAGATAATGAAACCGTATAAGAAGTTATTGTAATTGCTGTATATGGTTGATTTACAGTCTCTATTATTTGTGAAAACTTCAATTTAATTGACAAATAAACTGCTTTGCAGAATTGCTAAATCAGTTAAATTAAGGAAATAGAAATGATCAATCGAATACATAAAATATTAAGAAAAATGATTTTGCTATCCAAACAAAAAGCGGAGCATCTGGAATTTGTCCGCGCTGTTCACAAACTTTTTGCTGAAGAATTGGATATTCGGGAATCAATCTTCATTCTGGCTATCGACAACTACTTTTTAAAAAGTTCATACAATGCTGAACCGGAAGAATATTGGGATATTCGCACTAATGAACTGCAGGATGAAAACCGATTTTCCCGGTTGGTAGATATCGTTCTTAAAGAGATAAATTTCGACCCAAATTCTGACATTAGGATCGAGATAAATAATTGCAATGTTACAATCGGATACATTATTGCCCGAAATATTGATGCTAGTAACGATCTGACAGGGATATTGGAAGAGATTAAAGATTTCTTTTTCCTGATCTGTATGTCGAACTATCGGCAGTTTCAATTGAATGAGCGAGTGAAAGAATTGAGCTGTCTGCACAGTATCAGCAAAATTGCAGAAAGTACTGATCTCAGTATTCCCGAATTCCTCAATCAGATCGTTAGTCTGCTCCCTCCCGCCTTGCAATTTCCTGCACAAGCCCGTGCTCGCATCGTTTACAACGACCAGATATTCCAAACTGATAAATTCGCAGAAAGCGATCATTTACTTAATGCTCCTATTGTGTTAGACAAAACAAAAGCCGGTTTTGTAGAAGTGAATTATCCAAATGATTTTAAATTGCAAGACAGCTATCTATTCTTGAAAGAAGAAGAACATCTTATTAGTATCGTTGCCCAGGAATTGAGTATTTCTTTGGAAAAGAAAAAAGCTGAAAAAGAAAGCCGGCAATTAGAAAAGCAACTTCGCCATGCTGACAGACTGGCTACGCTGGGACAGCTTTCTGCCGGGATTGCCCATGAGATCAATGAACCTCTTGCCGGAATCCTGGGGTTGGCTCAATTGATGGAGAAAAATGAAAGTCTCGATGAGCAAGCTTTATCTGATTTGGAAAATATTGTTTCAGCATCCCTACATGCACGGGAAGTTGTAAAAAAATTGATGCTTTTTGCACGTCAAATGCCATCTTCCCAAACCACCCTGAATTTGAATGAAGCAGTCAATAATGCTGTCTTTTTTTTAGAATCACGCTGCCGCAAGAACTTAGTGAAGATCACACTCGATCTGAAAAAAGGTATTCCCAGCATTAAAGCGGATTCTTCCCAGATTCACCAGGTACTTATTAACCTGATCGTGAATGCTTTACAAGCCATGCCCGATGGTGGCATCATCAGCATTAGAACTCATTTCGACGCTGAGCTTGTTTTTCTGGAATGCAGGGATACTGGTATTGGTATGAGTAAAAGTGTACTTAGGCAGATATTCAATCCTTTCTTCACAACTAAAAAAGTGAATGAAGGAACCGGTTTGGGATTATCAGTAGTACATGGGATTATTTACTCACACGGAGGTGAAATAAAAGTGAGCAGTCGGCTGGGCAAGGGAACAAAATTCGTGATAACATTTCCTCACGCATTAAAGGAAGGTTCATAATGAAAAATAAAAGAATTCTTGTACTGGATGATAATGACATCACCCGTGAAGTGATTAAACGCAATCTGGCTGCGAATGGATACCAGCTTTATACAGCCGGAAATTTCGATCTGGCCAAAGAAATTCTCCAAGAAATCGAACCCGATCTGGTGATCACCGACCTTAAAATGCCCGATATCAGTGGATTGGATGTAATAACCTATATCACTGAAAATTTCAAAAATGTCGAAATAATCGTTATCACCGGTTATCCCACCATCACGTCTGCGGTGGATGCCGTCAAGCTGGGCGCTGATGATTACTTAACAAAACCATTTACCGATGTAGAACTTTTAACAGCTGTAAAAAAATCCCTGGAAAAGCAGGAGAATAAGCGGGAATTTAACAAGGAAATTTCAGATGGATTCGGTGAAAAATTCGGGATTATAAGCAATTCTGAAAAAATGCTGGAAGTGTTCAAAACCATTAAAAAAGCTTCCGAGATTAACAGCACGGTATTGATAACCGGCGAGAGCGGAACGGGAAAAGAATTAGTAGCCCGAGCGATTCACTATACCGGCTTCAGGGCAGCAGCGCCTTTTGTTCCCATAAATTGCGGTGCTATACCCGAGACACTTCTGGAAAGTGAACTATTTGGTTATGTGAAAGGAGCTTTTACAGGTGCTCATACCACTCGTAATGGCTTTTTCATAAGTGCAAACAAGGGCACGATTTTTCTTGATGAAATATCTGAAACTTCCATGATGCTTCAAATCAAACTTCTACGCGTGATTCAGGAAAAAGAAGTTTACATGGTCGGTTCAACCAAATCCCTAAAAGTGGATGTTCGAATTTTGGTGGCTTCCAATAAAGACCTGTACGGATTGGTGGGACTGGGTAAATTCAGGGAAGACCTTTTTTATCGTTTAAACGTTCTCACTATCGATATACCTCCTTTACGGGAACGAGGTGCAGATATCTTCCAGCTTGCCAATTATTTTGCTAATAAATATGCGGAGGAATTTAATAAAAAAATTCCTTCCTTTAATGATGAAGTACTGGATATTTTAGGAAAATATAACTGGCCCGGTAATGTGCGTGAATTGGAAAACCTGGTCCATCGTTTAGTGATAATGAATGAAGATGGAAAAATCCGAAAAGCTGATCTGCCTGTCTTTATGAAAACCAGGATAGGAAGTGTGAGTGATGTGAAAAGAAGCCTGCAAGAAGTTGAGATCGAGCACATCAAAAACGTGCTGGAATATACGGACAATAATAAATCAAAAGCATCTGAAATTTTACGGATAGACCGTAAAACACTAAATAATAAACTCAATCAGGAGCCCAAAAAATAAAATTATACAGTGTAATCCAAAAACCTCGATTGAAGTCCTCAAAAGAGACTTAAGCTTCTATATAAACATATCTTATATTCTCATTTTCGATACAATACCTGAAACATGTGCAGTTTTATTTTGTAAAACCATCAGAGATTCTTCCAAAAAATGACTGGTAAATTCACCAGAAAGATAAACTGAATCATTCTTGCATAAAAGAGGGAGTTGCCAATAACAAAAAACCGTTGTGGAATTCCAGAAGTGTGGGGAATATTTCCTCACTTTTTTTAATCTACAATAATTACAATTCTAAACACAAAGTCACATTTCGGAAATTTTATTTCATCTATATGTAGTATTATCAGGCATTTATCATTTTCGGAGAATTAATTTTTCATATTTTCATCATTTGGCATGAAAATTGCAAATAAACAAAACAAAAAGATTAATAATTACAAAGGAGAAAAGATGGATAAGTCTTTCAACGCATTTAAAATGGCACAAGATCAATTTGATGCTGTTGCCGACAAATTAAACTTGAGTGAAGCATCAAGAGAACTCTTAAGAACTCCAATGCGGGAATATCATTTTAGTATTCCTGTTAAAATGGATGATGGAACTTCCAAAATCTTTCGTGGATTTCGGATTCAGCATAATGATGCCTTAGGACCATGTAAAGGTGGAATTCGGTTCCATCCGCAGGAAACTGTTGATACAGTTCGTGCGCTTTCCATGTGGATGACATGGAAAACATCTGTGGTGGATATTCCACTTGGCGGCAGTAAAGGTGGGGTAATCTGCGATCCGCATAATCTTTCAGACAGAGAACAAGAGCAAATCTGCCGCGGCTGGGTTCGCCAACTGCATAAAAATGTTGGACCTTTGCGCGATATTCCAGCCCCTGACGTGATGACAAATGGGCAGCACATGTTGTGGATACTGGACGAGTATGAAACGATCACCGGTGAAAAATATCCGGGAATGATCACCGGGAAACCGGTTGGAATGGGTGGTTCACTTGGTAGAACTGAAGCTACAGGTTATGGAGTTATTTTTACTGTTCGTGAAGCTCTGAAAGAAATGAACCTCAAAATTGAGAATACAACAGCTTCCTTCCAGGGATTCGGCAATGTATCGCAATACGCAATTAAGTTATATAATCAACTTGGTGGGAAAGTGCTTTGTGTTTCCTGCTGGGATCAGCAGGATCAAACATCGTATGCCTTCTATAAAAAAGAAGGAATAAATCTGGAGGAACTTCTAAATATTACAGACAGATTTGGTGGAGTAGATAAAATAAAAGCTAAAGAACTTGGTTATGAAGTGCTTCCGGGTGATAAATGGATTGAAATAGAATGCGACATATTGGTTCCTGCAGCTATGGAAAATCAGATCACTGGTGAAAACGTTAATAAAATCAGTTCAAATGTAAAACTGATTGCCGAAGGAGCCAACGGACCAACTACCCCGGAAGCTGATGAAGTTCTAAAAAAGCGCGGTATTTTCATAATCCCGGATTTCCTGTGCAATGCCGGTGGAGTTACCTGCAGCTACTTTGAGCAGGTTCAATGTAATATGAATTATTTCTGGAGCAAAGACGAAGTTCTGGGAAAACTCGATTACAAAATGACTACTGCTTATCACAAGGTTTCCAAACTCGCGAGAGAAAAGAAACTTTATATGCGTGACGCAGCTTATATGATCTCTGTCGACAGAGTAGTACGAGCATCTGTTGCCAGAGGGTGGATATAGAGAAATAACCTCCACAATATAAAGGGCAGATTCACTTCTGCCCTTTATATAATAGCAAAAGGAACTGCTATGAAAAGCGGACAAAAATTCGAGCGGCAAACAGGATTCTTTCATGACGGCTTTACCTATATCGGAACTGGTTTGCCAGGTGGTAAAGCCTCGGGTCTGGCTTTATCACAGAATATTCTGAAAAAACATTTCCCTGAAGGCGATATTGCTGGAATGCAGGTGAATATACCCTACACAACCGTTTTATTGAGCGGAGTGTTCGATGCCTTTATGAAAGATAATAACCTTTATGAAATTTCTCTTTCAGATGCTTCTGATGAAGAAATTGCCATCAGCTTTATAAATGCCTCCTTTGGCGGCTTATATGCCGGCGATTTGTATTATCTGATCGAAAATATCGATAAACCTTTGGCTGTACGTTCCTCAAGCATATGCGAAGATTCTTTGAACGAACCATTTGCAGGATTTTATGAAACCAAAATGGTGGCAAATAATCAGGTAAGCAGAACAGATAAATACAATGCTTTGATCAATGCCATCAAATATGTTTATGCCTCACTTTTCTTTCAGCAGTCCAAAAAATATTTCCGAACCGTTAACCTTGATATTTGCCAGGAAAAGATGGCTGTTATCATTCAGGAAGTTGTGGGTGATCGTCATGGAGAGAATTTTTTTCCCTACATTTCAGGTGTACTGAAATCCTACAATTTCTATCCTTCCGAACAGATCGAACCGGATGCCGGCTTTGCTGCTTTGGCTTTTGGTTTGGGTAAAACAATCGTTGACGGCTCCACTTCCTGGAGCTATTGTCCGCGTTATCCTCGAACTCCTCAGCCGTTCAATAACATGAAAGATCTGCTGAACAATACCCAGAAAGAATATTGGGCTGTGAACCTGGGGAAGATCAATAATTACAATCCTGTGGCTGAAACCGAATACCTGGTACATAATTCCATATTCGATATCAGGGACAGAAGCCTGCTTAAACATATCTGTTCCACATATGATCAAAACAATGACCGCCTTGTAATGGGAGTACAAAATTATGGTGCTCCGGTTCTGGATTTTGCGCCCACTTTACGGGCTGAAACTTTGCCTCTGAATACTGTGATAAACAAGATAATAAAGGCATGTGAGGATGAAACAAACAGCAAAGTAGAAATAGAATTTGCCGTATCTTTGGGCACAGCAAAAGATACTCAACCACGATTTGGTTTCTTGCAATTACGACCTATTAATATATCAAATGAGATTATCGAATTGCCGGAAATCATTGATAATTCAGAAGAACTATTACTTTTTTCAAAAAAAGTTATGGGTAACGGTATATCTAACGACATTCTCGATATTGTCTACATTCGACCCGAAAATTTTGATATTCAATACACAAATCAGATAGCTGCTGACATCGCAGAGTTTAATTCCATTTTTACTGCCAATAAACGCAAATACCTCTTGATTGGATTCGGGCGTTGGGGGACTTCTGATCCGTGGTGTGGAATCCCGGTGCAATGGCCACAGATTTCAAATGCTAAAATAATCGTTGAGACAGTTTTACCGAGTATGAGAGCAGATTTCAGCCAGGGCGCGCACTTCTTCCACAACATGACTGCACACAATGTCTTCTATTTTTCTGTGGATAAAGAAGATGTAAAAAACCTTGACTGGAATTGGATTCAGCAGCAGAAAACAATAAACGAAACGAAATTCGTGAAGCACGTAAGGTTGAAACAAAATCTGAAAGTGCTGGTCGATGGCAGGCACAGCAAGGGTTTGATTTTAAAGAATGAAGAAAATAAAAATGAGCACAATCGAAGATAAATCAAAAAAATTGATTGAAAGTCTGAAAGAAAGACAAAAAGAGCTTAATTGCATTCACGGACTGGAAAGTGTTTTAATCGATTTTGATTCACCTCTGGAAAAAATATTTCAAAAGATTTTGGATATTTTGCCTAACGGTTGGCAATTTCCCGATATATGTTTTGCCGAAATTGAATGTTATGATAAGGTTTATAAAAATTCCAAATTCCCCAATACAGAATACGTGCAAAAATCTCCATTGCACAAGAATAATATTCGTTTCGGAGAAATCCGGATCTATTATACGGATGTTTCACCTGAGCTTCATCATGAACCTTTTCTCATAGAAGAATATTCGCTTCTGAACACAATTGCAAGCATCCTGGCTTCCTATCTGGCTGTTCGTTCATACAAGGAAAATACACCCACAGCAGCACATCACGGTGAATGGAAAGTTATCATCAATATGGTGCAAAAAACGGATATGAAGCTTTTTTTACGCATAGCCAGAAAGTTGTTGAATCTGCTTTATCAAAAAGGAATTGGAGAAGTAAAATCGATCTATGCATCCTTTGGTGCCACTACACGGGATTCCGCAATAGAATTGAGTTCAGAGATCAATGTTCCACTCAAAAAAAAGGATTACAAGGAAACTATCAAATTAAGCGATCAAATATTCGAAATTGCCGAGCACCATTTTTCCGATGAAGAATTAATGGATAACATCCGCAAATGGATGCAGGAAGATAAATTAAATTTTTTGGTCATTTCTCTGGAAAGTCAGGATACAAACCTGTCCGAACTGCAGGACGCAATTTTCCGTTATCACAGCCAGAAAATTGATAAAGAAAGCCTCTCTCCCTATGCTTATATGAATGTGAAAGTGCTGCTCATTCAGAAGTTGTTCACCAATCAACTGGAATTCATCAATGTTGCTAAAAACTATGTAGAAATTGATGATTTTTACGAAGTATTGCAACATACGATATTTCCGAGTACTTCACATGGTAAGCTGGGCGGGAAAAGCACAGGATTGTTTTTTGCAAATAATATTATCAAACGCGAAGTAGATAAAGATTTCAGCAAACACATCAAAACTCCACAAACCTGGTATATTACTTCGGATGCCATGCTGAATTTTCTGCATTATAATAATTTGGAAGAAATCGTAGAACAGAAATACAAAGATATTGAGAGTGTACGTGCAGAATATGGCAATATCATCCAGATGTTTAAAAATTCTCATTTCCCACACGATATATCAAAGGGATTATCTCAATTCTTGGATGTATTAGGTGATAAACCGATCATCGTGCGCAGCTCTTCTCTTTTGGAAGACAGTTACGGCGCTGCCTTTTCCGGTAAATATAAAAGCCTGTTCCTGGCTAACCAGGGAAATAAAGAAGAGCGCTTGAATGCTTTGCAGGATGCTATTGCAGAGGTGTACGCTTCGATCGTCGGACCTGATCCGATCGAATATCGTAAGGAACGCGGTCTTCTGGATTTTAAAGAAGAAATGGCGATCCTGATCCAAGAAGTGGTTGGAACTAAATGTGGAAAATACTTTTTCCCTGCTTTTGCGGGAGTTGCTTTTTCCAATAACGAATTCCGCTGGTCGTCCCGCATAGAGAGAGAGGACGGGCTTTTGCGAATGGTACCAGGTTTGGGAACGCGTGCCGTCGATAGGATGAGCAATGATTATCCTATTCTGGCATCTCCGGTAAAACCAGGTATCAGGGTTAATGCTACTACTGAAGAAATTTTGAAATACAGTCCCAAGAATATCGATCTGATCAACCTGGAAACGAATTCATTCGAATCGATGCCAATCAGAGAAGTTATAAGGGAATGCAAAGATCAATTCCCTCTTTACCAACAAATGTTTTCGGTTTACGAAGATAAACATCTCATCGAAAAATCCGGCTTTAATATCGATTTTGAAAATGATGATCTGATCGTCACATTCAATGGTTTGATCAAAAATTCTTCTATTTTGAAAAGGATACAAAAGATTTTGGAGATACTGAAATCAAAATTGGGCACTCCGGTCGATGTCGAGTTCGCTGTGAAAGATGATGACTTTTACCTTTTGCAGTGCCGTCCGCAGAGTTTTTCCAGAATTGATAAACCACAACCAATTCCACAAGATATTCCCGACAATGACGTTCTGTTCACCGCACACAAATATATTTCTAATGGTTATATCCCAGAAATTTCTTATATGGTTTATGTGGATCCCGAAAAATACAGCGATCTGCATACTATTGACGAACTATACAAAGTAGGTCGTTGTATTGGAAGGTTGAACCTGTTACTTCCCAAAAAGAAATTTATTCTGCTTGGACCCGGACGGTGGGGGAGTAAGGGAGATATTAAATTAGGTGTGAACGTCACATATTCGGATATTAATAAAACTGCTGTTCTCATCGAGATAGCCAAAGAAAAGGGAAATTACGTTCCCGATCTTTCGTTTGGGACTCATTTCTTCCAGGATTTAGTCGAAGCACAGATTCGTTATATTCCACTCTACCCAGATGAAGAAGATAATATATTCAATAAAAATTTTTTCCGATTTTCAAAAAATATACTGCCTGATCTTCTGCCTGATTTCATGGATTTGGTAGATTGTGTGAAAGTTATAGATATTCCCGCAGAAACAGATGGTAAAATTCTGAAGATATTCATGAATGCCGATCTGGATGAAGCAATCGGGTATGTAGGAACGCCGGGTATAAGCCAAGACTACATCTTATATGAGCCAGAAAGTTATGAAAAAGGTGTAGAAAATTATTGGTATTGGCGTATGCAGGTATGCGAGTTTCTGGCACAAAATATCGAAGCTGAGAATCTGGGTGTGGTAGCTCTTTATGTGTTCGGCAGTGTGAAAAATGCCAATGCTGGTCCAGCCAGTGATATCGACCTGCTGATTCACTTTCGTGGGGATGAAATGCAGAGAAAAAAACTTGCTGTCTGGTTGGATGGTTGGAGTATTTGCCTGGATCATTTCAACTACCTGAAAACCGGTTATAAAACTGGGGGACTGTTGGATGTGCATATTATCACTGATGAAGATATCGAGAATAAAACCAGTTTTGCCGTAAAGATCGACGCTGTTACCGATACAGCCAGAAAACTGGATATGAGAAAATGACCACTGCTCTCTTCACCAGCGATTTGCATGGCTCAAAAAAGAAGTATGAATTTCTCTTTAACAACATTCTAATCATCAAACCTGCCGTAGTTTTCCTTGGGGGAGACCTGATGGGCTTAGCCGCTAAGGCACAAAACAATGCGATTCCCACTGGTGAAGACTTTCTATACGATTACCTGGCAATGAATCTACAAAAAATCAGGGATGAACTGAAGAATGAATATCCTGCAATTTTTGTTATCCTGGGAAATGATGATCCCAAAATTCACGAAGCTGCTTTACTGGATATTTCCACCACTGGTCTTCTCACTTATGTTAACGAACTAAAAGTCAATTTCCAAGCTTATAACGTAATTGGCTATTCATACGTACCTCCCACCCCTTTTTTAAATAAAGATTGGGAAAAATATGATGTTTCCCGCTTTGTGGATGTAGGATGTGTTTCTCCTGAAGAAGGTTTTCGCAGTATTCCGATTTCAGTTAATGAGCTGCGCTTTTTCACAATTAAGCGTGATTTGGAAAAACTTTTTACTGATGTCGATCTCTCAAAAACGATCTGCCTTTTTCATGCTCCTCCCTACCAAACCAAGCTGGATCGAGCTGCACTGGATGGTGTGCAGATTGATCATGCGCCATTAGATGTGAATGTGGGAAGTATAGCCATCAAAGAGTTCATCCTTACAAGATCCCCATATCTAACTTTACACGGGCATATTCATGAATCTTCCGGCATTACAGGCAGTTGGAAGGAAAGAATTGGAGATACAGTTAGTTTTCAGGGCGCAACTGAGCCAAATGAATACGGAATAATCCTATTCGATCTGGATGATCCGAATAATGCAAAATTGCTAAAAGAATAAACTAATTTTACTCGAATGATGAGTGCGAACTAATAAAATTTCGTATTCCTCTCCAATTGATAGAACACCGTTTGTGCAGCAAACGTGATTGCTGCAGTTTCTGCTCGTAAAATATGATTACCCAGGGATACAATTCGGGCTGAATTCTGAATAGCTAAATCAACTTCACTCTTTTCAAAACCCCCTTCAGGACCAACGATCAGGCAAATATTTTTATCTGTTTGTTGAAGAACTTCATGAAGTCCCTGCTGGTTTTCTTCTTCCCAAGCAAGAACCAGCATGTATTCGTGAGTTAGTTTCTTGATTAATTCATTGAAATTAAGTGGGTTATGAATTTTTGGAAGATGTGCAGAATCACACTGCTTGATCGCAGCGATTGCAATTTTTTGAAGCCTTTCGAACTGGTTATCAGAAAGAGAAGTTTTTACATTTCTTTTTGCAAAGAAGGGAAAGAATTCATACACACCAAGCTCAGTGCATTTTTCGATGATCAGTTCATTGTGTTGCTTCAAAAGGGAAAATGCCAATGCAACATGAGGATGAGACTTCTCCTCTTTATCAATCCGTTCAATTTGCAGAATCATTTCGCGGGGTGAGATGTTCTTTATAATACATTCTGCGAGTAACCCGTTTCCATTTGTTATAATAAGGGTATCACCGATTTTTTTTCTCAATGTATTTTTTGTATGTTTGAACTCGGTATTTGATAGAATGATTTCTTTCGAATTATCGGTAAGATCAGGTGTGTAGAAAATTGGCATTTATATCAAATTGAATTATACGAAATAGTCTTTGATCTTATTAAAAAATGATTTGCCGGGCTTAAGGTCTCTTTTTTTATCAAATGGTGCGATCTTTCTATATAACTCCTTTTCTTCGCTGGAAAGTTTATTGGGAATGACCACAATAATTTTCACATAAAGATCACCTTTACGGGTGCTGTTCAGATGGGGTAAACCCTGACCGCGCAATCTGAAAACCTTACCGGATTGTGTGCCGGGGGGTATCTTCATTTTTGCGTGACCTTTCAGTGTTGGCACTTCAAGGATGTTACCAAGTACTGCGTCAGATACAGTGATAGGGAATGTGCAGATAAGATCTTGCCCATCTCTATCAAAGAGATCGTTTCTCTTTTCTTTAATATAAACGAGGATGTCACCCGCAGGTCCGCCCTGTTTGCCGGCATGACCCTGTCCACGGAGGTTAAGATATTGTCCGTCAGACACCCCGGCAGGGATATTGACTTTAATAGTCTTAATTGACGAAATTCTGCCTTCACCATAGCATTTTGAGCATTTATTCTGGATACTTTGACCGGTTCCATTACACGCAGGGCATGTGGTGATGGTTGACATCTGCCCGAAGAAGGACTGACGCACCTGTTTGACTCTTCCAGAGCCGCCGCACTGCTGACAGGTCGTAACTTTTCCATCTGCTGATCCGGTTCCATTACATGCATCACATGTTTGTTTGATATTGACTTTCAGCCCCTTGGTAACTCCCTTTGCAATCTCTTCCAAACTGAGGGAAAGCGATATCTTCAAATCTCCACCACGGTTTACCATACGTTGGCGTTGATGTCCACCAAAGCCAAATCCTCCTCTCCCTTCTCCAAAGAAGGTTTCAAAAATACTGCCAATATCTCCAAAGACGTCTGAAAAATCATTCGCATGAGTGAAGTTATCCCAGGTAAATCCACCGCTCCCAAAAGCGCCTTCAAGACCTGCATGACCGAACTGATCGTACTTTTTGCGTTTTTCTTCATCACTCAGAACTTCATATGCTTCAGATGCTTCCTTGAACTTTTCTTCAGCTTCTTTATCGTCTTTGTTTTTGTCAGGATGATATTTCAATGCCAGTTTTCTATATGAACTTTTTATGTCGCCTTGGGAAACATTTTTGTCAACACCGAGTATTTCGTAGTAATCTCTCTTTGCCATGTTCTGTTTTAACCTTCTTTATTGATAGGCACGGGAACCGCAAAAGCGCAATTCCCGTGCGTGAGTTTTATCTGAGTTTATTTATTTTCTTCGTCATCAACAACTTCGAAATCAGCATCTACTGCATCGTCATCTTTAGGAGGTTCCTGCTGTGTTTCTGTTTGCTGTTGCTGAGCTTGTTCTTGATCCCCAGCTTGCTCCTGCTGCTGTTCCTTCTGTTGTTTCATTGCTTCCTGATACACGATCTCACCAAGTTTTTGAGCTTTCTGCTCGAAATCGGTTTTTGCCTGCTTCAGGATCTCAACATCTTGAGAATCAAGTTTTTCTTTTGCAACTTTGATCGCTTCTTCAATCTCCGCTTTTTCATTGTCTTTCAGCTTATCACCGTATTCTTTGAGGGATTTCTCAGTGCTGAATATCATAGTATCAAGATGGTTTCGAAGTTCAACAAGCTCCTTGAATTTTTGGTCTTCCTGCGCATGCTCTTCAGCTTCTTTGACCATTTTTTCGATCTCATCTTCGGAGAGAGCACCGGATTTATCGATTTTGATCTGCTGCTTTTTGCCGGTTCCTTTATCAACTGCAGAAACATGCAGAATGCCGTTTGCATCGATGTCAAAAGCAACTTCGATCTGTGGAAGTCCGCGTGGTGCAGGAGGTATACCGACAAGGTCAAATCTGCCCAGTGTTCTATTCTGAGCAGCCATGTCACGTTCACCCTGAAGAACATTAATTGATACAGCAGTTTGATTATCTGCTGCAGTTGAGAATATCTGGCTCTTCTTCACAGGTATTGTTGTATTTCTTTCGATGAGTTTGGTCATCACACCACCAAGTGTCTCGATGCCGAGAGAGAGGGGAGTGACATCCAGCAGAAGAATGTCTTTCAAATTTTCATCACCGGAAAGAATTCCACCCTGAATTGATGCACCGATCGCAACAACTTCATCAGGATTCACACTCTTGTTGGGCTCTTTTTTAAAGAAATTCTTCACAGCTTCCTGAACTGCAGGAACTCGTGTTGAGCCGCCAACAAGGATAACTTCATCAATCTCGGACACATTGAGTTTTGCATCTTTTACAGCAGCTTTACAGGGTGTTATACTTCTTTCAATAAGATCATCGATCATTCTGTTAAATTCAGAGCGGGACAGGTTCAAAGAAAGATGTTTCGGTCCGCTGCTATCAGCCGTAATGTAGGGCAGATTGATGTTTGTGGACTGTGTTCCGCTCAATTCGACCTTTGCTTTCTCGGAAGCTTCACGGATTCTCTGCATTGCCATAGGATCATTCGAAATATCAATGCCATCGCTCTTTTTGAATTCACTCACGACCCAGTCAATGATCCTTTTATCGAAATCATCGCCACCAAGGTGTGTATCTCCGTTTGTGGAGAGTACTTCAACTACACCTTCGCCAATTTCAAGAATAGAGATGTCAAAAGTACCGCCACCGAAGTCATATACTGCGATCTTCTCATCTTTTTTCTTTTCGAGTCCATATGTGAGCGCTGCAGCAGTGGGTTCGTTGATAATACGGGTTACTTCCAAACCTGCTATTTTGCCGGCATCTTTTGTTGCCTGTCTTTGTGCATCGTTGAAGTATGCGGGTACTGTGATAACAGCTTTTTCAACTTTGGTGCCAAGGTATTCTTCGGCTGTTTCCTTCATCTTTTTCAGAATGAATCCGGAAATTTCCTGAGGAGTGTAATCCTTTTTCTTATTAGGAATCTCGATCACGACTTCACCTTTTTTGTCGCCTTTGATCTTAAAGCTCACTTCAGATTCTTCCGTTTTTACTTCATTAACTTTTCGTCCCATGAAACGTTTTACCGAGAAAACCGTGTTATGGGGATTTGTAACTAATTGATGTTTTGCTAATTGACCAACCAGTATTTCGCCGTCTTTGGTAAAACCAACCACAGATGGTGTTGTTCTTCCACCTTCTGAGTTTGGAATGACAGTGGGTTTTCCACCTTCCATCACTGCAACACAACTGTTGGTCGTTCCTAAGTCAATTCCGATTATTTTACTCATTTTTATACTCCTTGATTTTTATTTTTAAATTTATTTATCTTTAGTTTTTTTCTTCTTCTTATTAGATTTTATTTCGATTTTCTCGCCTTCATCTTCATCTTTGGGCATTTCATGTTCTTCATCGATCTCTTCTTCGGGAGCTTTTGCCACTGCAACGCGCGCAGGACGTATCACCTTGTCATTAAGGATATAACCGCTTTGGATACAATCGAAGATGATATTATCATCAAAACCTTCTTTTGGAGTGCAGATGATCGCCTGGTGATATTGAGGATCAAATTCTTCTCCCACAGCGTGTATACGCTTCAGTCCGTATTTCTTTAGTAAGTCTTTGAGCTGATCATGGACCATAACAATACCTTTGCGGAAATTATCCGGTACTTGATCTGAATCAGCAGATTTCATTGCCATTTCGAGATGCTCATACACATTGATAAGCTCCAGGATGAGGTCTTTATTAGCGTTTTTGATCCAATCGATCCTATCTTTTTCATTGCGCCTGCGGAAGTTTTCAAATTCTGCTGCTGCTCGTAACCATCGGTCTTTGTAGGAGTTTGCTTCTTCTTGAAATTTTTCAATTTCCTCTTCCAGCACTTCTATCTTTTCCTGTTCAAATTCATTATTAATGTCGTTTTCTGTTTCAATATCCTTTTTCTTTTTAGTCATTCATTACTCCTGAGAATATTTTTTACCACGAAATACACGAAAAAAATCGAAAAGAAAATAATGCCAATTGCATTAAATCACAATCCTTTCGAATTCTACTTTCGGGTACGAGTTGAAATTCACTAATATGCCAAGTTTTAATCCTGTGGCTTTTAGATAATTTATAACCTGGGCTCTTCTATGTATATCGAGAAGCTGAGATACTGCTTTAATCTCTATAATAATTACATCAAAACAGAGAAGGTCTGCACGATATGTTTGATTAAGCTTTCGTTCTTTATATTTCAAACTCAACTCAACCTGGCTTCGAAATGGAATGTCTTTTGACGTTAATTCATTTTCTAAACATTCTTGATACACAGCTTCTAAAAAACCAGGTCCAATAGTTTTGTAAACTTCAAAAATTGCTCCCTGAAGCTTATAGCTTTGTTCTTTATAAATTATTTTTTCGTTCTTTTCGTGTTTTTCGTGGTTAATATTTCTGATGTTCATAATATTAAACTGCGCGGCATGGCATGACCGTTCCTTTTGTTGTCATTTCTGTTATCATGCGTGTGGCAAAGCATATTATAGGGATATTCTCGCGATAATCCATTCGTTTTGTGCCGAGAATTCCTATAAAACCGGGCAGATCCATCACACGATATCTTCCAAAGATAAGAACCAGATCTTTAAACTCGTTACCTCTGATCTCATCGCCCATGAGAATTGTATAATCCTCTGTTGCATATTGCTGAAAAATATTAAGGAAATCCTTCTTATTATCAATAATCTTGAGCAATTGCACGATCTTTTCCTGAGAATTGAATTCCGGTTGATTTATAAAACCAACCTCTCCTTCAAAGCGAATATTATACTGTTTTACCTGTTGAATTATTTTCTTTATTTCTGACAGGATATCAAACAGAAATGATTCCTTTTGAGCATCGAGAGCGAGATCATCAAAATTGACTTTCTCGATCTTATGGATGGGCTTCCCTGAAATTTTTGTATTGATATAGCGGTTCAAGGCGTTGATTTGTGCGTCCGAGAGGGAATAGGTGTTATGAAGCGTAAAAGTCTTTTCAATACCGCCTTCAAGGTTCACTACGATGAGGAGTTTGTTGCCTTCGATCTTGAATATCTGAAGAGACTGCAAAATACCGAGTGAATAATCGGGCTCTGCAATGATGCTCAATTGGCCAGAAATTTGAGCAAGGAATCTGTGCACTGCTCTGAGCATTCGATCAAGACTCTGATAATTTTCAGACAAGAGCTGTTGCATCAGTTTTATTTTTTTATCAGGAATACTCTTATCAAAATCAATAATATCATTTATATAAAATTTATATCCTTTTTCAGTAGGCGTCCTACCTGCTGATGTATGGAGCTGCTCAATATATCCTTTTTCTGCAAGTACTGCCATCTCATTTCGGATTGTTGCTGAACTTAGGTCGAATTCATAGCAGTCCGAAAGCACTTTTGAGCCCACTGCCTGGGCATTCTTGAGGTATTCAAGGATTATAGCTCTAAGCAGTTTTTTCTGACGTTCAGTTAAAGAAATTTTAAGCTTATCTATATTATTTTGCATGATTATTTATTCAATTTTAGCACTTCGTTTGCCGGAGTGCTAATTTTATCTAAAATGTAGGTCAGCCCTATGTTTTGTCAAAAAATTAATTGGTATTCTCCTAAGTATAAATAAACTTAACCACAAAATACTTTAAACCACCCATCTTCGCTACGCTACGCCGTGGCAGGCAGAGAAAATATTGAAGAACAATAATAATTATATTTTCTGAATCAGTGTTCACCCTGTGAAATAATCCCGATATATTTGTCCCGTGAAATTTCATCTTTATGTATTTAACTTGGATTTCACTAGGATCGTATCGGGACTGTTCCTGCTTTTCAGGATTTCACGGGGTTAATCAGTCTAATCCGCGTAATCAGCGTTTTACATGTCACAACGGAATGGAATGAAGTTGGATTCTTTTTTTTCATGTTTTTCGCTTGCCCCGTAAGGAAGAATGACCCCAGTTGAATAAAAAAATTCAACGGGGTAAACTGTATCGGGGTGCTTTTCGGGGTTCGTAATATTCTATTCCTCGTAAAAGTATTCTTCAATTTTGTAAAAACAATTCTAAAAAATTGACAGGAATTTATCAATTTTTTTAGAATTTATAAAGTTAAAATGAATAAAAAAATATTAGTACGGATAATCGCAGGTAGTAAATCCGATATGGAATATGTTGAACAAACCAAAAAGGTGCTCGACGATTTTGGTGTTCCCTATGATATGCACATTTCTTCTGCTCATAGAAATCCGGAAAGAACAGAAAAGCTCGCTAAAGAAGCTGAGGAAAATGGTGTGCAGGTTATTATCGCTCTTGCAGGTATGGCTGCTGCGCTTCCCGGAATTATTGCTGCAATGGTAACTATTCCAGTAATTGGTGTACCACTTCCCGGCTCTGTATTGAATGGCATTGACTCGCTCTACTCTATTGTGCAGATGCCCACAGGTATCCCCGTTGCAGGAGTAGGTATTGGCAATTCCGGTGCAAAGAATGCTGCATACCTTGCGGTTTCGATATTGAGTTTAAAGGATAAAGAATATAAAGAAAAAATAAAAAAATACAGATCTAGTTGGAACGACTGAGGAAGTTCTACGACTAGGAAGGAGAAAGATGAAGAAGGTAACGATTTTGTTTGTTTTGGTTTTTATTGTTAGTTTGGTGTGGGGAACAACTACAACAATAGATTTTGAAACTGAAGGTTCTGGATATGATCCTTCTGCAACAGAGGGAACAGGAACAACAGATGTTTTTAATCGAAGCAGTGTATCAGATTTCGGTGGTAATTCTTCTTATATTTGGGCAGTTGAAGATTTGACTCTTGTTAATCCAAGTCTTGCAATTGATCAAATCAATATAACTGGAATGGTATCTTTCACTTTTTCAATTGATTTTCTTACGCCGACTACTAGTCAATGGGATGCAGGAGATGAACTACTTATAAGCTACCAGATTGATGGTGGAAGCTCCCAAAATTTAATGTGGGTTCAGAATAGAGATGATGGGACAAATAATCCAGCAGCTTTAGACTTAGATTTTGACGATACAGGTGAAGCAGGAGAGTTATTGCCAGCTATATCAGATGATTTTGTAGCTGGTGTTGGAAGTGATTTTGAAACATTTTCTACTACCTTATTTGCTATAAATGGAAGTACATTAGATATTGCTATTCAATTCAATGGTTTAACTTCTACTGATGAAGGAATATACATTGATAATATACTTATTGTTACTTCCGATGAATTACCAAATGTAATAATTACAGAAGTAGCTGATCATAGTACTTATCAAAGAGAATATGTTGAAATTTATAATGCTGGTGACTCTTCAGTTAATATTGATGGATGGTTCATATTAGAAAGGTATGGTGCAAACAATACAAGTAAAAGGAGTATGACTTTGAATTCATCCAATCAATATAATTCTGGTGGATCAGATTATTTAACACTTGAATCAGGAGAATATGCAGTAATTTTAAGAGATGATGGTGTATTAGCATCTTTCAGCTCAGATTATTCCATAGGTAATAATGTAGCAATATTCTCGGATAATATTCCATCAATGAATGGAAATGAGAGATACCAACTTCAGAATTCTGTAAGTAATCCAGTTGATTATTTTGGAGATTGGGATCGATCACCAGTCTTTGAAGTTACCTCAGGCACATGCTATGAAAGAATTAATGGCTCTTCTAGTGATGGTCAATTATCTTCAAATTGGGAAGCTACATCGAATGGGTCATATAACTATACACAGGGAAGATCTAATCATACTACCCTTCCCGTCACTCTCTCCACCTTCACCGCTCAATACCTCAACAGCAAACCAACTCTTTACTGGCAGACACAATCTGAAGAAGACAACATGGGCTGGTTCATTTACAGAAATACAACAGAAGATTTCACATATGCAGAAAAAATCACTGGTATGATCGATGGACATGGTACAACCACAGAGCCGCGAGATTACATTTATGAAGACGCTGATGAGCTTCAAGTCGAACAGACTTATTATTACTGGCTGGAGAGTGTGGATTACAGCGGCACAATTCATCATTTTGACAGAGTTGCACAAATAACTATTCCTCATCCCGATGATCCCGGGCAAAATGTTACACCACCGGTAGCTTACGATATTAGTGCAGATCCCAATCCTTTCTCTCATACTACAGAAATTACTTTTGCTATTGATCAGACCAGTATGGTTGATGTTGCTATCTACAATGTAAAGGGTCAGCTGGTAAAATCCTTTGGTTCGGTTATGGCCAATGTAGATGAAGAAGTAAGCTTCCAGTGGAATGGTAAGGATAATGCAGGCAAAACACTTTCCAATGGAGTGTATTTATATTCTGTAAAAGTCAATGGAAAAGACTATGCTACCAAGCAGTTGATATTGATGAAATAAAAATTTCCAAATATTACTCGTTCCCAAAGCTTTAGGACGTTAAATGCGAAGCATATTTAACTGTTCCCTCGTTGGGGACGCAACTTTTGGGGGCTGAATATGTTCAGCCCCTACTTCTTTTCACCTTCTACTGCAGAACCATCTGAAAATGACAATATAAATCGATTTTAAAATAAGATGAAATCATTGAGATTAAGAAAAAAGTATTTTATTTATTCCCTTTAACACTCGTTCCCAAAGCTTTAGGACGTTAAATGCGAAGCATATTTAACTGTTCCCTCGTTGGGAACGCAACTATCGGGGTTGAACATGTTCAGCCCCTTTTCTTTTTTTTACTACGAAAACCATTGAAACCACGAAAACGCAAAAAACAAAATTCCTGTAAAAAACTATCGTTATCTGATAGGAACGAAGGATATATTCTTATAAAGATGTAATGTATGTCAGGTAGGATTGGTTAAGTACTGTAACACAAGACTCCAACCTGTCAAGGCGTAGTGAAACGAAGACTGATCTTGCGTACTCAACATCGGAATGTTGAGTTACCATTACTTATTTCCTCCTGTACCAATTACTGAGTCGTCACGGACCACTGTATGACGGCAACCTTGCTGAATCACCCTTATTCATTACAATAATTTTGATTGAAGATTGAAGAACACTGTTTTGAGATTTCAGAAGTGACTATTTTTATGTAATTTTCAGCGTGTTCTGAGAAAATAGATTCTTCGCTCCATTTCATTCCGCTCAAGAATGACAAACCTTGTTTAAGGTTTATCAGAATCGGGTGAGTGCTATGAGAGTAAAGAATGGAACACAGATCCAGAAAATATTAAAGAAAATAATATATTGAATTATTAATCTGTGAGGATCAGTTCAATCTGCGTGGTTCAGTGAGTTAATAATTTGAAATTTGAAATTGGAAATTTGAAAATTAATTTTAATCAACAGAATTCCTCGATGCTCTGCGTCGGGGTATCCAAATTTTCTCTCCTATTTTAGGGGAGATGCCGTAGGCAGAGGGGTTAATAATGGAAAATTCGTTTTTCAGCTTGCTGAAATTAAGTTGGTGTAATACCTCTTAGCTCTGCCACGGGGATAATCAACTTGAAGAATTTTCTTTATTTCTTTATCTGTGTTCATTTGTGAAAATTTGTGTTAATTAGTGGTTAAAAATTCTTGATCTGCGGAAATCTGCTTAATCTGTGTTCATCTGCGTCCTATTTCTAGAATAATAATTGATCCTATCTATTCCCCTTAAAAGGTTTCTTCCTCTCAAAATCAGGTACGAAATCAATTTTGTCTCTTCTCGATTTGAAATCTTGCGGAAACTGAACTAACATATTCCGAAATCCCAAACTCAAGGCATGTTCATGCACTTCCTCAAACTCCTCTAATGTAATGCGTCTATGTAAAAAAGATTTCTTTGAAAATTTTTCATTATTCAAAATAATTGCTGAAGGATAGTACTGTGACATCAAACTTATTGGAATATCTTTCCCAAATTCGATAAAAAGAGTCGAGAGTATATCTTTCGAGTTCTGCACGTGATCCGGCAAAATGAGATGTCGAACTAGAACTCCTTTTGTTGCGATCAGTTTTTCTTCCGTAAAAGAATCCAGAAATCCCTTTTGCCGAACCATTTCGATGAGTGATTCAAGAGCTCTATCAGGATAATCTTCAGCATTGGAAAGTTCTTTTGCTAATTGTTTGTCAGCATACTTGAAATCAGGCATGTAGATATCCGCATATTCTTCAAGAGATTTAACACTTTCAACTTTCTGATATCCGGACATATTGTATAAAATGGGAAGAGAGATATTTTGTTCTCTTAGTAGCTCCACAATTTTTATTGTATGCGGGAAAAAATGATCGGGAGTAACAAAATTTACATTATGGATATTATAAGATCGAACAAGTTTTTTAAATTCGAGAACAACCTGTTCAGAAGTGTAACTGTTACCGAGTCCTTCAAAGGATATTTGATAATTCTGGCAGTAGCAGCACTTAAGAGAACATCCGGTTAAGAAAACTGTTCCTGAGCCATTTGTTCCTGAAATTGGAGGTTCTTCGCCAAAATGTGCTCCAATGCTTGCAATTTTAAGTTTATCTGTTTCCCCGCAATATCCAGTCTGTCCTTTGGTTCGGTCTACCTTGCATTCTCGAGGACAAAGGGTACATTCTGTATAACATTCCCCAGAAAGAACGGAAGTCATTGTTACAAATTTCTGATTTTCTCAATAATATCTGTCGTTGATTTGCCTTCCACAAATTGCAAGCTTTTTACTTCTCCGCCAAGTGCAAGCACAATATCGCTTCCAACAATATCCTGAACAGCCCAATCACCGCCTTTGACAAGGATATCCGGTTGTATTATCTTGATGAGTTCGTAAGGCGTGTCTTCATCAAAAATACACACATAATCCACAGATTTGAGGTTATCGAGCACTACAGCTCTGTCCTGCTGATAATTGAGAGGACGATCAATACCCTTGAGTCTTCGCACAGACTCATCACTGTTCAATCCAATGATCAAGATATCTCCAAGCTTCTTGGCATTATTCAAGTATTCAATATGCCCTCTGTGAATGAGATCAAAGCAGCCATTGGTGAATACTATTTTCCTATCTGCGTCATGAAGGTTCTGTGCAATTCCGACTATCTCTTCTCTTGTAAGGATCATTTGTTATTCCATTTCTTTAATGAGTATAAAATTTCTTCAGGAGAAACTGTTGCAGCGCCAACTTTTCCGCACACGACACCTGCTGCATGGTTTGCGATTATAGATGCGGTCTTGATGTCGCAATTTGCAGTAATCGCAAGCATGAGAGTACTGATGACTGTATCACCTGCACCTGATACATCATACACTTCCTGAGAAAAGGTGGGTATCTGCCAGCTGTTGTTTTGATCATCACAAATGAACATACCCTTTGAGCCGAGAGTGATAACAACATATCTACAGCTCAGTTTGTCCATGAGCATCTGTGCAATGACCTTTAGATATTCATCAGATTTGATCTCAAATTGCAGATTTTTCTCTGCTTCATGTTTGTTCGGTTTGAAAAAAGTCACATTTTTGTATTCAAAGAAATTCCTGGCTTTTGGGTCAACTCCTATGAATTTATTGTGCTTTTGTGCAAGAGATGTGAAAAGATGAATAAGCTCTTTTGTCAGCAGTCCTTTATTGTAGTCCTGAAGAATGATGCCGTCGATTTCAGGAATAATTTTCTCGGCAAAGTTTTTGATTTCTTTATACATTTCACTATCGATCTCATCATCCTTCTCGAAATCGATGCGTACGAGCTGCTGGTTACGTGCGATCACCCGTGTTTTTTGAGTTGTCGGACGAAGGGAGCTATAAAATATACCCTCATCAGAAATGTTGTTATCGCGGAATATCTGCCGCAATTGATTTCCACTCTGATCATTTCCAACTGTTCCAATTATAAAAGGTTCAGCACCAAGTGCTTTAATGTTTTGGGCAACATTTGCAGCACCGCCGGGACCAAATTTCTCTTTCTCGACCTTTACAATCTGTACCGGTGCTTCCGGTGAAATTCGTTCAACATCTCCGATGATGTAGTGGTCCAGCATAAGGTCACCGACAACAAGTATTTTCTTGGAAGCTATCGATTCAAATATTTTATTGAGAGTAGATTCTTCAATATTCATTTTACTCCTTCAAACAAAGAATTTAACCATCCGACTACGCTGTGCTTCGCCGTGACAGGCGAAAGGCACGAAGTTCACGAAAAATTGCTGAAGATTAGATTTAATATTTTTTCTTAATTTCATAATACAATCCTTTCAATCTCTACTTTAGGATAAGATGAAAAGTTTACTAATAAACCTATTTTTAATCCAACAGCTTTAAGATAATTTAAGAGTTGAGCTTTATGAATATTAGAAATTTCAGATACTGCTTCCGGAAATCCATGTCCTAAAATTTTATACACTTCAAACATTGAGTCCTGAATTTTATAGCTTTCATTTCTATAAATTATCTTTTCGTGTTTTTCGTGGTTCATATTACTCTTTCAAATGGATGGGGTAATTCCCATCAAAACACGCAAAACAAAAATCTTTCTCATCATTAATGAGACTTTTCAGCTCAGGCACAGTAAGATAACGAAGCGAATCAGCATGCAGAAAAGTAGCAATGTCTTCGACTGTTTTTTGATTTGCAATAAGTTCTTCCATTGTGGGGGTGTCTATTCCATAATAGCAGGAATATTTTACCATAGGGGAGCCGATGCGCACATGAACCTCTTTTGCACCATGCCTTCTTACCATTTTGACGATCTTTCTTAATGTGGTTCCCCTTACGATCGAGTCATCGATCAGCGTGACTTTTTTTCCTTCCAGGTAACCGGGGAGTGCGTTGAATTTCTGGCTTACATTCTCGTCCCGAATTGTCTGTTCCGGTGCAATAAATGTGCGTCCGACGTAGTGATTTCGGATGAGACCAAGACTGAAATCCATACCGAGTTCTTTTGCATATCCGAGCGCTATAAAATTGCTCGAGTCAGGCACTGGCATGACAACATCAGAGATGATATCCTCTTTTTTGGCGAGTTTTTCACCGAGTTTTTCACGAAATGCATAGACTGCATTATCATATACAATACTGTCTGGACGTGAAAAATATATGAGTTCAAAAATACAGTGTGCAGTATGTTTTCTGCTTCTGAATTCGTCAGGATTTAGCTGGATTGATTCCATTCCCTCTTCATTTACATGAATTATCTCGCAAGGTGATACTTCTTTTTTGAATTGAGCTCGAATGATGTCCAGGCAGCAGGATTCTGATGCGAAAACATAAGTGCCATCATCAAGCTCGCCAAAGATAAAAGGTCGGTTTCCGTGTGGGTCGCGAAATGCATAGAGTTGATCTTTGACAAGCAGCAATGTTGAGTAAGAACCATTAAAATGCTGCATGATATTTTTGATAGAATCAACAATTGAGAGCCCTTGTTTTTCATGAAAATAAGCAATATATTTCAGGATGAGTTCACCGTCATTCTGCGATTCAAAAAAGACGTCCTTAGCTTCGAGTTCTTCGCGCAATTCTTTATAATTAACTATATCGCCGTTGCTTGCGAGAGCAAACATCGGTCCGGAAAGATTATACAATATATGGGGTTGTGCATTTCTGATATCTGAAGAACCCTTGGTTGGATAGCGGACATGACCTATCGCAACATGTGAAGGTATCTGCTTGAGCACCTCTTCATAAAAAACTTCTTTGACAAGCCCCATTTGTTTTATAAGTTGTAATTTTTCACCGTCGAAATACGCGATTCCACAGCTTTCCTGTCCACGATGCTGCGCAGCAAAAAGTCCAAGAACTGCGAGGCGGGAAGCAGTTTCAGATTTTTTGTCTTTCTGATATATTCCAATTATTCCGCACATAGTTCTGAGTTACTTTTTCCTTCTAAAAGATATTTTCGATTCTTCGCCTTTTCGCAGACGACCGATATTTTCTTTATGACGATATATTATCAATAGTGCTGTAAAAGTTGTCAAAACAAAAAGAGGAATTTCATCAAAATTGGGAATATTGCGGATGATCTCAGCTACCCAGAAAACAAGTACTGCAACGACAGAAGCAAGAGACACGTAACGGAAAAGAGCAACAATGATCAAAAACGCTCCTACTGCGATCAAAGAGGGAATTGGCAGTAAATTGATATATACACCCGCGCCTGTTGCCATGCCTTTTCCACCTTTAAATCTCAGGAAAACCGGATAAATATGTCCGATAATTGCAACTAATCCTATTGCAACGATCGCGATCTGATAAGTTTGCGGATTCGTATAATCAAAGCATGGATTAAATCCAAGAATTGTATGTTCGCAGGATTGCGAAAGTAGAAGCCGGCCGATTTCAACTGCGAAAAACCCTTTGAAGAAATCAAAAATAAGTGAGATGATTCCGGGTACTACTCCGAGAGTTCTCAAAACATTTGTTGCCCCGATGCTCTTACTTCCATGCTCACGAATATCAATTTTTTTGAGGATCTTACCCAAAATAAATCCACTGGGAATCGCACCAAGAAAATAGGAGATGAGCAAAGCAATAAGTAAAATCATGATTTATCCTTAAATTTAAATTTGACCGTGATGCCGTCAAAGCCGAATTCGTCACGGATCTGATTATGTATGTATCTTTTATAATTTTCTGTAATGAGCTTTGCATTATTCATGGCAAACAGGAAAAGCGGGGGATTAGTATCGACTTGGGATGCATAATAGAATTTAACTCGTTTGTGTGAAGGATGGTTTGGTGGATTTTGTGCAACAATTTTTTGAAGAAAGGTATTCATATCATGTGTGGAGATCCGCTTCATTCTCTGCTGGTTCACATAAAGTATCAGGTCAAGAAGTTTCGTGACACGCTGACCGGTTGTCGCAGAAATAAAAATGAGAGGAGCATAGCTGGCATAATTCACACTATAGCGAATTTCTTCTTCGTATTTTTTTGCAGTCTTGTGATCTTTTTCGATCACATCCCATTTATTGACAACCAAAATGAGCGCTTTGAACTGGGATTGAGCATATTCAATGATCCGTTTGTCCTGAACTGATATTTCTTCCTGGGCATCCAGAAGAACAAGTACTATATCAGCATCGTCGATGCTACGAATACTTCTCAGGTTGCTGAAATACTCAATGCCAAACTTTACCCTGCTCTTCCTGCGGAGTCCGGCTGTATCTATAATGGTCAAATCGAAATCCTTGTATTCAAAATTCAGATGTACAGAATCACGAGTGGTGCCCGGAATATCATTCACAATAACAGCATTCTGACCCACGATCTTATTTACTAATGAGGATTTTCCGACATTCGGTTTGCCTACAACTGCAATCTTGACGGTATCCTCTTTGAACTGTTCTCTCATTTCATCATTGGATGGGAGCTTATTTACGATCTGATCTTGAAGTTCCGAAAAATTTCTTCCACTAAGCGCAGAAATTCCAATAGGTTCACCGAATCCGAGGTTCATGAATTCATAAACTTCCAATTCCTCTTTATCATTATCGACTTTGTTTACAGTGAAGATGACTTTATCCTGTACAGGGAAGAGCATTTTTGCGATTTGCTGGTCATAATCTGTGACACCGATTTTGCAATCTGTCGCAAATACGATCAAGTCAGCTTCTTCAATAGCAAGTTCGGCCTGCCCTTTGATGGATTGCGTCATTGTATCATTTGTACTGGGTACGATCCCGCCAGTATCCACAATGATAAAAGGATAACCGTTCCACTCGGTTTGGTAATATTTTCTATCCCTGGTAACTCCGGATTCCTTATCAACGATCGCAAGTTTCCTTTTCACCATCTTGTTAAAAATGGTTGATTTGCCCACATTTGGGCGTCCTACTATTGCAACGATCGGTATAGCCATAATTTATTAAAACACAGTGGGATTTTCGGGGAAAAGGTTGTCAAATAATTTGTGGAATGAGCTTACATCATACAGGAAATTCTGATGAATGGGAAGGAGAAAGGAAGAAAATAGGACGCAGATCAACGCTGCTGATGTTGATAAAAACAGATTAAAATCTGAAATTATACAAAAATTTCCTCTGTATTCTATGCTTACCAGAGCGAAGTGGAACAAAGACTGGTTTGAAAAAGTATAGTCCTGAATTTTCAGGATTAAGTATGATGGTCTCTATGGTCTCTGTGTTCTCTGTGGTTGTATATTTGTACAATTTCCTTATTTCAAATTAGCAACGCAATTATCACATTCATGGTGAGAACAGAACTGGTAATAGAGTTGTATCATTCCCTGTTGCATTTGTAAGTTAATGCGGAAATGTATGCCATCACTCAACAGAGTGCGCATATAATTTGTAATATAATTTTCGGATAATTTTGGTAGATCGCCATACACTTTAGAAATCACTTTCTGCAATGTATCATAATGCAGCGTCTCCGCATATACATAACATATCGGCAGAATAATATTTGAGAAAATATCCCTGCATCGTGATGAACCGATCGAAGGATGACCAGCTTTAGTTAATAAGCTTGAAAATTCTTCTTCAATTTTCCGAGCATCAATTTTCTGTGTATCGCCAAAACTAAAAAGCGCAACAATCGAGTTGATCAGATTTCCTTGATGAAGAGCGGTGTAGAGAAAAGGTGCAATTTGCCAGAGTCTGTACACGGGATGATTTTGTGGACGGCACCGGAAGAAGTTCCAATCATCTTTTTGTAATGATTGGTGAGATTTCGTATGAAGATGAGAACGAACTTTATCAAAAAGCTGCAGGAGTTTGTCGTCAATGAAAGTATATTTATAATCATGCAGATCAAGTCCGCATGTGAAAAGTAATATGCAAAAGATATCTTTGAAATCCTTATATTCGTTCATGAAAGTTTTCAATTTCTGAAATGGAAGTAGCTTTGCCAGCCGGAAAAACGGCATTTTATTCTTGCCATATCCCAGAGCTTCGATTATTCCTTCATAGAGGATTTGATTAAAATCCGAGTTGTATAATTCAGCGGAAAAGCGTTTGCTCTTTTTCAGAAAACGTTCATTTCCCAGATTAAGAAGTATATTACGTAAAGCATCAGAATCGTGCAAGTCTTTTACCAGAAGACATTCGATAGTTTTTTGCTGAGAAGTATCGAAAGGTTTTTGTCCATAGCGTTTCCATAGTTTGTCGATTTGCTCATCGAGATTGCGTTGGAGTTCAAGTATCGGAATTTTGCTGCCGTCTTCCGAGATAGTAAATTCAGCATTCTGGCTATTTGTGAAGACTACATGAAGGATTACATTATTATAATTTTTATCCTCATGATGATTGTGGGCTTTCCAATCGTACTCATGCTTGTGTATCTCAACATCTCCCTGCAGCTTTTTACCATCAAAAAGAATGATGCTGTTCACAAAATCGGGTCCAGCATCTGTATTCCATTTACCCTGGAAAAGAATTTCTATCTTAGTTCCAGCAACAGTTCGTATAGTATCTTTAATATGCTGTTCATCCCAGATATGATACAAAAAATTTTCCGCAATATATTTTTTCATTTGTTCCTCTTAATCATAAATGTATGAAAAAAAGTAATAATTTTTTGTCAATTTTCCTGTAATGATTATATTTTTTTCATAAAAATTTGACACAAGATTTGTAATGTACAAATTAGTCGACAATTACAAAAAAAAATCCATCCATGGAGGCCGCATGACCAAAGCCGATTTAATTCAGGCAATTTCTCAGGAAACTGGAATAATATTGAAAGATACAAAAATTATCGTTGATGCACTCTTGGATAATATAAAGATCAGTATGATCAATGGAGAGCACATTGAACTTAGAGGATTTGGTACTTTTAAAAACAAGGTACGTAAATCGCGCATCGCACGTAATCCCAATACAAAGGAACTTGTTCATCTTCCTAAGCGAGTTGTTCCCACCTTTAAGTTTTCAAAATTCTTTATTGATGAAGTAATGGATAACAACTAATCATTTTGGAGATTCAATGCCCTGCGGGAAAAAAAGAAAAAAAGCAAAAATCAATAAGCATAAACGTAAAAAAAGACTAAAAAAGAACCGTCATAAAAAGAAATAATGATGCTTTGCTGTTCTGAATAGCACACGCATCTAAAAATGGAGTACGGTATATGTACAAAATACTAGCGAAACTCAGTGCTATTGTTGCAGCTGTGTTGATACTTCTTGGTACAATAGATAAGATATTCTTTCCTCACAGCAACTTTCTTTTAAAGCTGCAACATATAAATTATTTTATTGCGGCAAATCCATTCATTTTGTTTGGAATTTTCTTCCTCGTTGCATCTTATATGAAGTCTGAGAAAAAAGAATAGTATAAAATTTCGTAAAATCACATTCAATCAAAATAAAATGGTCGGGATGGCCGGATTTGAACCGGCGACTTCTTCGTCCCGAACGAAGCGCGCTACCGGGCTGCGCTACATCCCGACGGGGAATCAAAACCTTAGTATGATAATCATCTGTCAAGAAAAAGCGTGCTATGTCATCAGCACATGGAATAAGAAATAAGTGTTTGAGCTTTTCATTGACAAATATAACCATCAGTATAAAATTTATTGTAAATAATTTAGGTTTTAAGTATATATGACAAAAAAAATTTTAAAAGAGCAGGAAAATATATTACCAATAATTCCCACCAGAAATATTGTGATCTTTCCTCAGATGATCGTACCTTTGGTTATTGGAAGAACGCATTCTATCAAAGCAACAGAAGAAGCATACGGAAAGAACAAGATAATCTTTTGTGTTGCACAAAGATCACCAGATACTCAAAAACCTCAGCAGGAAGATATGTATGATATGGGAGTTATATGCCAAATTTTGCAGATTTTGAAAATGCCGGATGCAACTATTCGAATTCTTGTTGAAGGATTACAGCGCGCAAAGATCGAGAAGCTCTATTCGTCGGAAGATTATATGAGCGCAAAACTGGATCTCATTCCTAAGGAAACCTTGAAAGAAACCTCTGAGAATATTGCACTCCTTCAAACACTGGAACATGATTTTAAAGAATATGGGAAACTGAGCAGAAACTTCTCCGACGATGTTCTTATTACCTATGAAAATCTCAAATCAATAGACGATAAAGTAGATTTTATTGCATCGAATATCGATCTTGATCTGGAAGTAAAGCAGAAAATCCTTGAATTAAATTTAATGGAGAGGATTTTCGATCTGATAGAATATATTTCCAAGGAACTTGAGATATTGAAAATTCGTAAGAAAATCGCAGGTGAGGTGAGAAGTAAACTGACAAAGTCCCAGAAGGAATATTTTCTCAATCAGGAACTGAAAGCGATTCAGAAGGAGCTTGGATTTTCTGAAGATCAGAATGTCGAAGTGAGAGAGCTTGAAAAAAAGATAAGTAAGCTTCAACTAACAGAGGAAGCAAAAGAGAAAGCTGAATATGAACTGAACAAACTGCGAAGAACCAATCCCATTTCACCAGAATACTCAGTTTCTTTAAACTATCTTAACTGGCTCACAGACCTACCGTGGAATAATCCAAAAAAGGGACGATTTGATCTCACAAAAACAGAAAAAATTCTTGATGACGATCACTACGGCTTGAAAAAGATCAAAGAACGTATTATTGAGTATCTTGCGGTGCTCAAAATGGTCAAAAAAGTGAAAGGTCAAATACTATGCTTTGTCGGTCCCCCAGGTGTCGGAAAAACATCGCTGGGACAATCAATTGCACGAGCATTGAATAGAAAATTCGTGCGTCTTTCCCTTGGTGGTGTGCGTGATGAAGCTGAAATTCGAGGGCACAGAAAAACATATATCGGTGCGATGCCGGGAATAATCATCCAGGCAATGAAACGCGTTGGTGCAAAAAATCCAGTAATAATGCTCGATGAAGTCGATAAAATGAGTATGGACTTTCGTGGAGATCCATCATCAGCATTGCTCGAAGTGCTCGATCCTGAACAGAACTATGAATTCCATGATCATTATATTGAGATTGGATACGATCTCTCACAAGTACTATTTATTACTACTGCAAACAATCTTTTCTCGATTCCTCCAGCACTACAGGATAGAATGGAAGTTATTACACTGCCGGGATATACCGAATTAGAGAAATGTCGGATCGCTGAAGGATTTCTTCTTCCAAAACAGCTTGTAAAACACGGCTTTAACCATAAGATCAGAGTAGGATTTTCCAACAATGCCTTTATCAAAATAATAAGAAATTATACACGTGAAGCCGGAGTACGTAATCTTGAAAGAAATATTTCATCAATTCTTCGAAAAATAGTGCGCGAGTATCTTAAAGATAAGAGTAAGAATTCCTATAAAGTGGCTGAATCCAGCATCAGAAAGTATCTTGGTATAGAGAAATATCTCTACTCAGATGTAAAGAAAGAAGATAATATTGGCGTGGCAAATGGTCTCGCATGGACTTCTGTTGGTGGTGTTCTTTTGCAGGTAGAAGCCGTAGTTCTGGAAGGAAAGGGCAATCTTTCTCTCACCGGGAATCTCGGTGATGTAATGAAAGAATCAGCCAGTGCAGCGCTGAGTTATGCCAGGGCTCATTATGCTGATTTCGGAATAAAAAAGGACTTTTATAAAACTAAAGACATTCACATCCATGTTCCGGAAGGTGCGATCCCGAAAGATGGTCCTTCAGCAGGGATAACTATTGCAACAGCAATCATATCAGCGCTTTCCAAGAAAAAGGTGCATGTAGATTATGCTATGACGGGCGAGATAACTCTTATGGGTGATGTGCTGCCCATTGGCGGATTGGAAGAGAAACTTGTTGCTGCGCAGCGTGCTAAGATAAAAAATATAATTATTCCAAAAAAGAACTTTAGAGAATTGACGGAAATTCCAAAACAGATTACAAAGGGCTCAAATATTATATCAGTTGAAACAATGGATGAGGTGCTTGCTCATGCATTACATAAGAATGCAGGAGCTGAATAAATGGATTTTGAAATAGTCTCAAGAACAAAGATTGAAGGAAATTCTGAGGAACTCGTCTTGAAAACCGAGAAAAACAATCTACAACTCCTTGGCTATATCCTTGAGACAGTTGAAGGGATGTGCCATTATACAACTATAGATAAAGAAGAAATCCTGCTTAAGGTGGTTTACACCCTTGATTTCAAAGAAGATGTTGCCCGGATTTTACAATCACTTAAGGAAAATAAGAATTAATTTTATTCTCATATTAGATGGATCTTAATAGAAAAATTGAACAATCAATACTAGCTCATATCAAAAAAAATGTTGTCTCCGACCAGGAAATTGAGGATCTGATTGATGATGTATTTGACAATAAATCTGACCCTCTGACAATTTTACTTTCATATCGAGAAATTCCAAAAGAATAATGAATATGTGTTTTGATAGATCAGTAAATCTGAGAAAAATATTTTAAAGGTTTATTACATAATGAACGGATTAGTAGAAGTTAAATTCAAACAAGACGAAAAACGGTATTACGAGAATACTAATGATATTGAGATTAGAAAAGGTCTGTACGTAATTGTCGAAGCGGAAAAAGGTGCAGACATGGGTTGTGTAGGTAATTATCCACTTGAAAAAAAGAAGCTCAATCTTCCCGAAAGCTATGCGATAAGAAAAATTGTCCGTGTTGCGAGAGAGGATGATATCGATAAGATGAATCGCATTCGTGAAAAAGAAGCAGATGCAAGAAATAAATTTCTCGATGCACTTAAAGATCAACCATTTGAAATGGACCTGGTGGATGTAGAATATCAGTTTGACGGCAATAAACTTTCATTTTTTTTCATAGCAGAAACGAGGGTGGATTTCCGGGATTTTCTGAAAGTACTCGCACGTATCTTTCGAACCCGTATTGAACTCCGTCAGATCAACGAGCGTCAGGAAGTTAAAAGACTCGGAGGTGTGGGACCTTGTGGTAGAGAGTTGTGTTGCAAAAATCTCAATCTCAATTTTGATCGTGTCACCATCCAAATGGCTAAGGATCAGAATGTAAGTGTAACCTCTTCCAAAATGTGCGGACTTTGTGGCAAACTCTTGTGCTGCCTTGCGTATGAAGAAGAATTTTATAAGGAAGAAGCAGAAAAATATCCCAAGATTGGCGAAGAGATATTTTATAATGATAAGAAAATGACGGTTGGGAAAAACAATTATCTTTCCTGCAGGATAGAACTTAGAGATGAGAATAACTTGTTGACAACTATTAGTTTTGATGATTATCTTGAGCAAAAAAATAAAAAGAAAAAAGCAAAATTTCCAATAAAAAAGAACAAGAGAAAAAAAGATGAACAATATTAAGTCAATCGCATTAGAGCTTTGGTCTCTGGACGAGGAATCATCCAGCAAATGTAATGGAGCTCATCAAGTGTGTCTTCAATGTGCAGTCTGCAGATATAAAAATAATAACTATTCTTTGATTGATAAAGTGCCAACACAGCATGAGCTTGCGCAGTATATCGATCATACGAATCTCAAGCCGGACGCTACAAATGTGGAGATAGTCAGATTGTGCCAGGAAGCGCGAACCTATGATTTTGCATCTGTTTGTGTGAATCCCTATAATGTGAAACTTGCAAAGAGAGAAATGGACAGGCGTGTCGTCTGCTCGGTAATCGGATTTCCGCTTGGAGCAAATCTCACTCATACAAAATTAGAAGAAACAAAGCTCGCTCTTGGACAGGGTGCAACCGAGTGTGATATGGTCTTGAACATCGCGGAACTCAAAGAACAGGGTTACAATTATATACTCACCGAGATCGAGAAGATCGCAGAGCTCTGCCATGAAAACGGAGCGATACTGAAGGTCATCCTTGAAACATGTCTGCTCAATGAAAGAGATAAGATCATTGCATGCCTGATCGCAAAAAAAGCAGGAGCTGACTTTGTAAAAACATCGACCGGATTCTCAAAATCAGGGGCAACCGTAGAAGATATTATGTTGATGCGGACTATCGTTGGAGATTATATGGGAGTGAAAGCATCCGGTGGAATTCGTGATACTGAGACAGCGCTTAGGATGATCGCAGCCGGAGCAAATCGTATCGGAGCAAGCAGTAGTTTATCCATTGTCGGAGCGTAATTGAGAGTCATACTCGCAGGTTACAACTTTGATGTTTCCCAGCTTCCTTCACAAAAAGCTCTATGTACTCCTGAAACTATTTCCGCTGCCTATGCACGCATAAGCCGTTCAAAAAAATCCGTAGATGAATTACGGAAGGACGCGACCCACGATGTTGAGAAAGCACGAAGATCAAACAAAAATATTGTGTTTGAGATGGGGCACAGTTCTGTTGCCGAGCACGCAGTTTTCAATTTTGATATCATCGGCATTTCCCGTTATCTTACAGAATTTGTGCAGCGTACCAGATTGGCTTCTTTTACGGAAAAATCCCAGCGCTACGTTACACTCGATGGAGATTATGTCATACCTGAAGAAATTCAGAATGATGCCCAAGTTTTAAAACAATTTCATGACACGATCCGGTTACAAAATGAAACGTACCTATCACTCTTTGAAAAGCTGAAAACCTATTTTCAACAAACTACCTCGATATCCCAAAAAGATATTGAAGGTCGGGCAAAAGAGGATGCGCGCTATGTACTTTCCTTGGCAACTCAAACCCAGATGGGAATGACCATCAATGCCCGAAGCATGGAGCATTTACTCAAACGATTGTATGCGCTTCATCTTGTCGAAGCAAAAAATCTTGCTGACAGTTTGTATGAGCAGGTCAGGAATATTGCACCGTCACTTATTCGTTATACCGAGCCCTCGGAATATGATGCGCAAAAATATATAACTGATGTTGTCGGCGAGTTAAAAAAACCAGTAGAAAAGTGCACTCTTCTATCCTATCCCACACAGGCAGATGATAGAATTATTGCAGGATTACTTTTCCGTGCAACGGGATCTGATTACCACACTGCTTTCGAAGATATGAAACAAATGAGCCAGCAGGATAAAGAACAAATACTAAAACAATATTTGACAGGTATTACCTGCCATGACTCCCTGCCTCGCGAGTTTGAATTGGTCGATCTGATTTTCCAGGTGAATATTAGCTCATCGTGTTTTGCACAGCTCAAAAGGCATAGAATTGCAACAATAATCTCGACTGATTATAATCCGAAATTTGGATATACGGTTCCAAAAAGTATCGATGGAATCAAGCAGGGGGATGTTTTCCGAGATGTTATGGAAAAGTCGGAGAAAATGTATGAAATTCTTTCGGAAAACTATCATGAAGTAAAGAACTATATTCTTACAAATGCTCATCACAAAGTTGTTTTATTTAAATGCAATATGCGGGAGCTCTGTCATTTTTCGCGCTTGCGCCGGGATGCACATGCGCAGTGGGATATTCGGGAACTTGCTCAAAATATAATTGAAAAAGTCAAACTGGCAGCACCCCTTACATCGGTTTTAATATGTGGGAAAGATACCTTTCCTGAAGCAAACGGAAGGTTGTTCAGATAATTTCCTTTTCCCCTCGTTCAAAGTCCGAACACCAATACTTGTTCACAAAGCTCAAACATCAATACTCGTTCCTGAAGCCCTCTTTGGGAACGCACTACTCCAAAGGCGTTACCAGGCAGGGGTTTGTTAAAGTGATTTAAAGCTCCTATGAAAATATTGACTTAATTTTCATTAATCTTTTAAAAAAGTTATGGAGATTTAATGAAAAAGAATCGGGAAAAAAGAAAAAAAGAAATTAAATCACTCATAATTAGCTTAAAACTTTTTTTTGTTTTTCTTTGCGTATTATTAATGAGTGGTTGCATCCGAAGCTGCATGAATGATAATGAGCATATCCAATTTTACGAACCATGTATATATATTATGAATGCAGATGGAAGTGATCTCAAAATACTGATAAAAGATAAATGGGTTTATAATATTCAATTTATTCCTAATACTACCAAAATACTTTATACATGGAATTCATATCTATACATTATCAACTACAATAATAATGAAATTAATATTATTAATGATACATTACAAGTTGGTAGTACTCGGGTTTCAGCAAACGGAGAAAAAATATTATTCTATAGGGGAAATAATGGATACGGCGATCTGTATATTTGCAACATAGATGGAACAAATGTCCAACAACTTACAAATTCTCCTCAAACAATAGAGAACTATCAGTCCTTTTCCTATGATGCGGAGAATATTGTATATGTAGCTAAAACTGAAGATGAAACTACAAGCTATACAATATGTACTTTAAATATCAATAAAAATGAAGTTGACACATTAATAACAAGCGTGAATTGTATGTTAACCCATCCAATATTCTCACCTGATGGGGAAAAAATATATTATATTCATGAATATAATACTTATTATCATTTTTCTAGATTGTATGGAATTAATAAAGATGGAACAAATATACAAGAATTTGATGATGATTATGTGAGCTGGAACTCTCCATTATACATAACAACAAATGGAGATAAAATATTATATAAATCTGATTCACTTCATATAGTAAATAGTGATCATACAGGGAATCTAGCACTTGTAAAATGTAATGGTTATTCGTTATCTTCTGATGGTACTGAAATTGCTTATAGTAAATATAGTATATCTTATAGTAGCATTTATAAAATCAACTCAGATGGAAGTGAAAATAAATTATTATTTTTCAATTTAGCTCATTCTTATCCAGTTTTTTCGCCCTCTGAAGATAAAATAGTATTTACTGGTTATTATCAAATAAATGAAACTAAAATTAATTATTTAACAAATTAAGAGGAGTGAGTGACTTCGTTCCTAAAGTCCTTATTGGTTCGTCAGTTTCTTTCCCTTCATTTACACTCGTGGTATTGGTGCGAGTGTAGTATAATCTATTAATTCAGAAATCTTAGTCAGAAAAATTGACAACAAATTCCTAATTAAAATTTGGTATTAAAAATAATGACGCCCAAAAAATATTTTCCGATAATCGTATCATCTCCCTCAGGAGCTGGTAAAAACAGTGTTTGCGACGCGATAGTTGAGAAACGCTCAGATGTTGAATATTCTGTATCATATACTACTCGAGCAATCCGCAGAACTGAAGAAGATGGAGTAGATTATTTCTTTGTATCAGAAGATCATTTTAAAAAAATGATCAGGGAAGACGCATTTCTTGAGTGGGCTCAATATCTCGGTCATTATTATGGCACCAGCAGGAAAATAGTGGAAGATACAATAAATAGAAATATGTTTATAATTCTTGCCATAGAGACGAAGGGTGCGCTTAAATTTATGAAGAAGAGACCGGATGCGCTCTCGATTTTTATTTTTCCTCCAAGCATGAAAGAGCTTGAAAGGCGTCTGAGAAATAGAAAAACAGATACACCCAATGTGATCGAAACAAGATTGGATAATGCAAAACATGAAATCGCCGACTCTGTATATTATGATCGATTCGTTATAAACGATGATATTGACCGTGTGAGCGATGAAATAATAAAATTGATATATAAAAAAAGCAAAGGAAAAGATATATATGGATAGCAAATTAATGCAAAAGTTCATAGAAGAAAACAACTGCACATTTCTTTATTTAATTCTTGCAAATGAGGAATTGGAGCGAATTTCCAAACTCCCATTTCAAATACAAAAGAATTTTGACAAAAAGTTTACAACCATTGCTTTAGATCATGTTGCAGATGCTGAAATTCCGGATTATTTTGTCCCGGAAGAAGAAAAAACCGAAGGCAAAATGCAGGACATTATAGACGAATAGGATCTATGCATTGAACACGATCTCGGAAGCCCAGCTCAGAAAAATTGAATTACTAAAACTCTCGGGAATTAATGAAATTTTCACACAGGAAACAGAACCTTTTTCCAAGGAGGATTACCTGCAGAAATTTGAAGCTGAGTATCAGGATTGTGCGAACTGCAAATTAGCCCAAACGCGTAATAAGTTAGTCTGGGGTGGAGGAAATGCCGATGCCGATATTGTCTTTATCGGAGAAGGACCTGGCCAGCAGGAAGACCTTCAGGGAGTGCCATTTGTAGGAAATGCAGGGCAGCTCCTCACCAAAATGCTTACTGCTATTGATCTGTCCAGAGAAGATGTATATATCACAAATATCGTGAAATGCAGACCTCCCGGAAATAGAAATCCCCAGGAAGATGAAATCAGGGCTTGTATGCCGTATCTGGAGTTCCAATTGTCGATCATTCAACCAAAAATAATTTGTGCACTCGGCAAAGTAGCAGGAAATGTGCTTCTGCAGTGCGATGACACATTAACAAAAATGAGACAGAAATTCTTTCCTTTTTCATCTTCAAAATTGATGGTGACCTACCATCCGTCAGCACTTCTGCATAATCCGGATTGGAAACGTCCTGCCTGGGAAGACATGAAAATGCTCAAACGAGAATACGCTGAATCGAGATAAATTATGGCTGAAAATACAACGAACAGAACAATGATAAACCAGGATTCGGTTCGAGTTCCACCGCACGACCTGAATGCCGAAGGAGCAGTGCTCAGCGCCATGCTTCTCGAAGAATGGGCAACTGCACGCGGGCTGGAACTTCTACGTGAAGATTATTTTTACAAAACTGCCCACAAGTATATTTTCAGAGCAATTCAGGAACTTTTCAATAAAAATATTGAGATCGATCTTATTACTATAATAGATGAACTCAAGAAGAAAGATGTGTTTGAAAAAATAGGCGGTACAGCGTATCTCACAGATATTCAGGACATTGTTTCATCAAGTGCAAACCTGGAAACCCATGCACAACTTGTTATAGAAAAAGCAACTTTGCGAAGTCTGATACGTACTGCATCCTCGATCATAGATGAGTGCTACGGTACAGGACAGGATAGTAAGGAAATCGTTGAGCACGCAGAAAAGAAAATCTTCAATGTCACCCAGAGTTTGATGAAAGAAGGGTTCGAAAGAGCTTTTGATATTGTCTCTCCAACGATAAAAAAAATCGATGAGATAGCAAAACGCAAAACGAAGATCGTGGGTGTAGCTACTGGTTTTAATGAGCTTGATAGAATAACAGGTGGCTTTCAGTCTGGGCAATTCGTTGTTGTTGCTGGTCGACCAAGTATGGGAAAAACTGCACTCGCTCTAAACATTGCTCATCATGCTGCTGTTTTTCAGGATAAAAGAGTTGGGATATTCAGCCTGGAAATGGATAAAGAAACCCTGATCATGCGTATGCTCAGTTCCGGCTCTGACGTATCACTTCATTCTATGCTTCATGGTTATGGAATGGATAAAGATAAGATCATGAATTTAACTAGACACGCAGATAAGATCGCTGAAGCGCCCATTTTTATTGATGACCGCGGAAGCAATACTATGAATGATATCCGCTCAAAGTCACGCCGGCTGAAATTCGAAGAAGGGCTCGATCTCCTCATTATTGATTATATGCAGCTTTTACTTCCAGTCGCATCGCGGCAGTCTCGCCAGCAGGAGATCTCAGAAATTTCACGATCAATAAAGATTTTGGCAAAAGAATTAGAGGTTCCTATAATTGCTGTTTCACAACTAAGCCGCGGACCTGAAATTCGGCTGGATAAAAAGCCACAATTGGCAGACCTTCGGGAATCCGGCGCTATCGAACAGGATGCTGACCTTGTGCTTCTCATTTACCGTGAAGATTATTATAAGAAAGAAGAAGCTGAGAATCCCGGCATCGCAATCATAGATGTAGCAAAGAACAGAAATGGTCCTCAGGGGAGAATAAATCTTAAGTTTATTGGACATTATACTCGTTTTGAAAATATAGATAATCAGTCCTTCAAATGATGCGCATTCTTACATATCCAGTCTCTTCGGTTGGAAGGATACTCATCCGAACTTTACGGGATATTGGCAGATATTTCATTTTTTTAGGATTGACTTGTAAGAGTCTTGGCAAAGTAGGGAAGAGGTTTCATTTAATCTTTGCACAGATGCAAAAAATGGGAGTGGAATCCATTCCTTTGATCGCAATAACCTCTGCTTTTACCGGCATGGTCACTGCAGTACAGGCAACGTACCAAACAGGCGGGATCCTTCCATATCGCTATCTTGGTGCCATGATCACGAAGTCTACAATGATCGAACTCGCACCGGTGCTCACTGCACTCGTTATGGCTGGGAAGATCGGCGCTTCACTTGCTGCCGAACTCGGCACAATGCGTGTAACTGACCAGATCGATGCGTTGGAAGTACTTGCCATAAATCCATATGACTATCTTGTGGTTCCGCGCATTATTGCAGGAATAGTTATGCTGCCCGTGCTTACGGTTTTTGCAAATTTGTTCGGCATTCTTTCGGGATATTTTGTCTCTGTCTCGTTATATCATGTAACAACTGCGGAATTTCTAAGTGGTATAAGAACATTTTTTATTCCAGTTGATTTTTGGAGTGGTATAGTAAAGGCAGTTGCGTTTGGAATGATCATCACATCCGTGGGCTGTTTTCAGGGATTTTTTGCTCGTGGTGGTGCTGAAGGTGTGGGAAGAGTAACCACCCGTGCTGTGGTGATCTCATCAATTTTAATATTGGTAACTGATTTTATCGTTGCCGCAGTGATCTTTGGATAATGCCCTTTCACATCGTTCTTTACGAACCTGAGATACCTTCAAATACAGGCAATATTGGACGATTATGCGTAGGAACTCACTCGGTACTGCATCTTATTAAGCCAATGAAATTTCTGCTAAATGACAAATATCTCAAGCGAGCAGGATTAGATTATTGGGATAAACTTGAGCTTGAAATTCACGATTCATGGGCTGCTTTTCTAAAGAAATATGAGAAAGCGCAAAAGTATTATTTTTCCACAAAAGCGCAGAAATCCTATACTAATATTTCATTTTGTAACGGAGATTTTTTCATCTTCGGACCGGAAACAAGAGGTTTACCTGAATCTATCTTGCATGAACATTGGGAACACTCTTACACAATACCTATGACAAAAGATATCCGCTCTATAAATTTAAGCAACAGTGTCGCTATCGTATTGTACGAGGGGATAAGGCAAGTGGGGATGTTTTAACCATTCCTGTCTAACAAGAGGAGTGTCCCGATTCTTTCGTGACGGGGTGTGTATTTAATAAAAAATATCTTCATTGAAAATTACAGCTTATTTGACATGAATTGATCGAGTTTTAAAAACTTTACTCTCAGTCGGGGCGTAGCGCAGCCCGGTTAGCGCGCCTGGTTTGGGACCAGGAGGTCGGAAGTTCGAATCTTCTCGCCCCGACCAATAATGAATTTCATGGAGAGTTATGTTTTACATGTATATTTTACGGAATGAAAAGGATTCATTTTATATTGGAACAACTAATAATATTGATAAAAGAATAAAGCAACATAACAGCCACCAATCAAATTACACAAGAAATAGAGGACCATGGGAATTAGTATATGAAGAAGAATTTCAATCACGTTCAGAAGCTATTAAACGGGAGTACTATCTGAAATCACAGAAAAGTAAGAAGTACTTGAATTCACTCATTGCTTCAAAAAGTTAAATATACAATATAAATCCTGTTAGTGCGTCCCGATTGATCGGGAAGGTCGGAAGTTCAAATCTTCTCGCCCCGACCAATAATGAATTTCATGGAGAGTTATGTTTTACATTTATATTTTACGGAATGATATGTATTCACCCTTTCACAAATTTCTTGACAGCAAAGGAAGGAAATTACACAAATGATTTATGAAAAATTCAATTTATTTTTCTCAAGGTTGCGAATAAGGAATTTATGCAAATAAAGGAAATTATTTTAGTATTTGAAGGAAACGAAATTAGAAATTCTGACATCCCGAAATTTCGTAGGTATATCTCTCGTAAATATCCAAATTACGATATAATTCATAATCACTTAAAGGATGGTTCATTTAGATATTCATACCCACTCATTCAATTTAAAACAATCGACCATAAACCAGCGATCATAGGAATTAATGAAGGTATTGAACTGTTAAAGAAAGTATTTATGGAAATTGAAGATATAAAAATTGGCGATCAGAGAAAAGTGATAAACGAAAAATCTATTCTATTAAAAGAAGAGGAATTTGGAACTGCTGATGATTTTATCGATTACAGTTTTTTATCACCATGGATGTCTTTAAACCAGGAGAATTATAACAAATACAATCGTATGAATAAATATGATCAAATGGCGTTTTTAAAACATATTTTGAGAGAAAACCTTAAAACAATTTCGAAAGGTTTTGGATATACAATTCCTCATATTGACGAGGTGAGAGTTGATGGAAAGTTTATAAGAAAAATTGTTAACTTTAAAAACATTAAAATGCTATGTTTTACAGGAAATTTTATCACAAATTTTTATATACCTGAATTCCTTGGAGTCGGGAAACAGGTCGCAAGAGGGTTTGGGATGGTGAGGAAAAATCAAGATGCATCGTAATATACAGAATAGAGTTTATGGTGAGCATGTAATCGGAAACAAAAGGGATTTTTATAACCACATGAAATATACATTGTATAATTATTGCAAACATGAATTACCTGAAGATTGGAAATATACGGGATTGAAGTACAGGGAGATGTTGGATGAATTCGATGGATAATGCAATAAAATTATTAGAGCAAATAATAAATTGGAGGTTGGATGATAAATGCGATACAAAAAATTGGTGAATATGTAGCAGGTAAAGAAGTTGATAAAGAAAAATTTCTAAAAAATATATGCTTAAAAATTGAGCGAGAAAAACAAGGAGTAAAGCAATATATTGTTTTTATAAATTTTATTTTTAATGATGAACCAGAAGAGAACAACACAAAAGATATACAAAATGACCAATACACATTTATTGATAACTTAGAAAAACAAAAAGGAAAAATTGAAATTACTTTTGAAGAAGTAAATGCGGGAGGAATAGAATCAGGAAAAGAATATTATTTTGTGGGAAATGCTTCTGCTAATAGTCCAAAAATATATGCAACAAGTAATAACTTTTTATATGTAATTCAAAGTTTATTACTTTTAAAAGATAATGGAATGCTGTTGAACAACTTTTTCCTAAAGAAAAATTATAAAAAAGGAAAAGTAGAAAAAAATGTTTATTATATCAATCCTTCATTTTTTCAATACTCTGAAAAAAATACAAAAAAGATAAATGAAATTAAAGATAAGCTTGTAGAAGAAAGTGATGAAAAAATAATAAAAAAACGAGCTAATGAAATTTTAGAAATATCTGAAAAGGAAATTATTAATAAAATAAATCTTACATCAGATGAAATATCGCATTTTTCTATTAAAATAAATAATAGACTTGTTTGTAAAATGGACGAATATCCCGATATCATCTTTACAGAAAAAATCGAAAAACTATTTTCAGCAAAAGGTGATTATAAGACAAATTATGAGGAAAAATCTATTTGTTCAATATGTGGGGAAAAAAATATTCCAACAACAAGCAATGTTACCAATTTGAAATTCAAATTCTATATGAACGACAAACTTGGATTTGCTTCAAATCTTGATGGAAACTTCAAAAACAATTACAATATCTGTAAGAACTGTTATCAGCATTTAATGATTGCAGAAAGATATATTGATGAAAAATTGAAGTCAAGAATAGGTGGTTTACAAGTTTACATTTTACCAAAATTTATTTTACCAGTTGATAAATTTGAAATTGATGATTTCGCAAGATTTATAAAATTCAAAAATCAACAAATATCAGATTTAAGTAAAGCAGAAAAAACTCTCGAAGAAGAATTAGAAATCTTCGAAAAATATGAAAATAAATATCTTATTAATTACTTGTTTTATCAAAAATCTAAAAGCGAATTTAAAATTTATAAACTGATAAAAGATATCCCACCATCAAGAATAGACTTCATTAAAAGAAAAGAACAAGATATTAGTAATCTTATTGATAACAAATTTAATGGTTATAACAGTTTCAAAATTGATCTTAATAGAATTTGGGGGTGTATTCCTGTAAAAATTCAAAAAGATAGTAAACACGGTTATTCAAAATATTTAGATGTAATTGATAACATTTTCTCAAATAGAAGAATCAATTATGATTTCTTAATAAATCAAGTAATTGAAACATTGAATATCATAAAATACGAAAGAGAAGGAACAAATATTTGGAATAAGAAAAAAAACATTAAGCCAAATTTTGTTAATAAAATTATCAACTTAAATTTTCTATTTTTATTTTTAAAAAAACTAAATATATTAGGAGGATTAAAAATGGATAAGCAAAGGAATGAGCACATTACAGATGATCTGATTCCCAAGGATATTCTCGAATATTGGGAAAATTTGGAAATTTATCAGGATAACCAAAAGAAAGGTCTTTTTCTTCTCGGTTATCTTATTGGAGAAATTGGAAATCAACAGAAAGTAAAGGAAATTAAAAACAAACCTATTCTGAATAAACTCAATTTTCAAGGAATGGGAACTGAAAAATTAAGCAGATTGTCGAGTGACATTTTAGAAAAAATGAGACAATTCAAGTTGCTGGAATTTAATGAAAGTATTTATTCTGCAAGTCATTTAATGATTGAAGAGAATATTGAAAATTGGACACTTTCAAATCAGGAGAATGTATTTTATATTCTTTCAGGATTTGCTTTTTCTAATTATTTAATGAGAAAGAGAAGCAAAGATAAATATTCAAAGGAGTTGCAAGAAAAAATGCAACTTATTGAAAAAATGAAAAAAGAAGGAAAGAATGTTGAAGAATTTGAAAAACTTTTAAGTGATGCAAAAGCAAAAGCAGATGAACATAAATATTATGATGCAAAAGAAATTTTAAAACAAATAAAAATAAAAGAACAGGAGGAAAATTAAATGTGTGAAGAAAAAAAGAATGGAATAATCAAAAACAACAGTGAAATACTGTTTATTTACGATGCAAAAATGTGCAATCCGAATGGTGATCCTGATAATGAGAATCAGCCGAGAATGGATTATGATAGAAATCAGAATATCGTTTCTGATGTAAGATTGAAAAGGTATATCCGGGATTATTTAATTGATTATGAAAATGAAGATGTCTTTGTTAGAAAGATTGATGACAAAACTGTTGATGCAACAAAACGATTGAAACTGCTAATAGAAAAAAATAGAGAAAAAATTGAAAAAAGCGAAAAATTGAAAGATCTATTTAAAGTAGAAAAAGGTAAATTTATAGCACAAGAAAAGAATCTTTCAAATCATCTTGAATGGTTACTATCGAAATTGATCGATATCAGATATTTTGGTTCAACAATGCCGATCAAAGCAGAATCCGGGAAAGGTTCTTCTATCACATTCACTGGTCCAATTCAATTTAACTGGGGTTATTCATTAAACAAAGTTACAGGTGTATTAGATTCAAATACAATTACATCAACTTTTGGGGGAGCTACAGCAGACCAAAGTACAATGGGAAAAGATTATCGAGTTGCATATTCGATTCTTGCTTTTCACGGAATTGTTAGTGCTAAAAGAGCAGAATCAACGCTTCTGAATAGAATCGACGTAAAGCTGTTTGATAAAGTAATAGTTCGATCAATTCCATTAGAAGCAACTTCGAGAAGTAAAACAGGACAAGAACCTCTTCTGTATATACGTGTAGAATACAATTCAGATGATTATTTTATAGGTGATTTCAGAAAATATTTGAAATTATCAGACAAAAACGGAGAGGAAATCCCGTTCGACAAATCAGATAAACTTGATCGAGGAATATACAAAATTGATATGACTGATTTAATTAAGAAACTTGAAAAGAAAAAAGAACATATTTCCAAAATTCATTTCTGGAAAAATGAAGATATCGAATTGAAAGGAATCAAAGTCGAAGAAGATGATAAGAACAAGAAGAAACATATACAACTTGAAAATAACAGCAAAATAGAACTTATTGAAATAGACATTGAGAAAAATTTTAATCCGGAGAACAATAATGAACAACAATCAATGTCATCCAGATAAGATATTGATTTTCGATATAATGGGCAGAAATGCCCATTTTCGGAAATTTTATACAAATTCATCTTCTTTGAGTTATCTTGTTCCTCCTAGAACCGTTATTGCCGGTTTGATTGCAGGTTTGTTGGGTTTACCAAGTGAGCGATTTACGAATGATGAAAAAGAAATTTATTATGAGAAATTTAATTCAGAAAAATGTTTCATTGCAGTTTCTTTGAAAACACAGATCAGAAAAATGATGCAAACAGTTAATTACTGTTTCACAAAAACTCAAAACAAAGAGATTTCATTTTCGAAGCATTCACAAATTCCGCTTGAAATTCTTACTGCCCAAAATGAAGAAGAATTGAGATATAGAGTTTATTTCTCCTTTATTCAAGATGAATATAAAACAAAATTTGAAAAAGGAATTGAGTTAATTAAAAACAATAGATTTGTTTATCCACCTTATTTGGGTTTGTCAGAATTTATAGCATCAATAAATTTCATTGATGAAGGAATAATTTCTTCTGTAGATCAGCCTGAAAAACTTCATTCAATTTGTAAACTTGATCACATAAAAGATTTTAATGTTGAAAATGAAGTTAAATATCTGACAGAAAGAATGCCAACAGGTTTTAAAAATAAACGAACTCCTTTAGCACCAGCAGATTATCTGATACAAGTAAATGGCAAACCTATTTGTGCAACTTATAAAGAAGATGCCTTGTTGTATAAAGTTGAATATATTGAAAATGGAGAAACTGTTTCTGAAAATATATCTCCAATGTAATGAGGTCTTTTATGAATTTTGAATCACATCAAGGTATTCCTTTGCAACATCATTTAAAAGAAGTTGCGAATAAAAGCAGGGAAATAATCTTATCAAAAAATATTGAACTTATAGACAAAAACATACTCGCAGAGATTTCCTATTTGATTGGGATTTCTCACGACTTCGGAAAATACACAACTTACTTCCAAAAAAGCAGAATAAAGAAGATTCCAATCACTAACGAAAATCTTGGAAATCATAGTCTGATTTCCGCTTTATTTTCTTTTGAACTTTTACAGGAATATATTGAATCAAAAAATCTAAAAGAAAATAAACTGTTCTCATTTATTCCTCAAATCGCTTATTTCATTGTAAAACACCATCACGGAAATTTGGATAATATTGAAAATGATGTTAATACTGAAAAATTATTTTATTCAGGATTTAAGTTAATTCCAAAACAATTAGAAGATGTTTTTCAACATTTAAAACAAATAATATCGGAATATGATTCTCTTTTAAGTGATTTTGAGATTTCAGCTTCGAATATTTTTGTTCGAATAGATAAATATAAAAAATCAATTACTTATGATGAAGAAATAAAACCAATAATCAGAACATCATTAATAAATCCAATTAGAAAAATGATGAAAAAAAACAATGTAGCATTTTATTTAATTTCTCAATTGTTGTATTCTGTTCTTATAGATTCTGATAAGAAAAATGCTGGAAAAGTCAGGGAAATAGAGAGAAAGGAGTTACATGAAAATTTAGTCGAAAGATATTTAAACCAACAGAAGTTCAGAGAAAAAAATGAAAGTAAAATAAATCCGATAAGAAATCAAATAAGGAAATATGTTTTAGAGAATATAAATACGGATGATAAAATTTTTACATTAACTGCACCGACCGGAACCGGAAAAACTTTAGCATCATTTGCGGGAGCATTAAAATTAAGGAAAATTCTAAAAGAAAAATTAAAACTAAACAATGAACCTCGAATTATTTATTCTTTACCTTTCACCAGTATAATAGACCAGAATTTTAATGTCTTTGATGAAGTGTTACAACAATTAGAGGATTTCAACGAGCACAGAAGTGAATATTTATTAAAACATCATTATCTTGCTGATGTATTTTACAAGACTTCTAAAAAAGATAAAGAAGAAGAAATTGAAGTTGATGAAAGTCTTGCATTAATTGAATCGTGGGAATCAGAATTGATTGTGACAACTTTTATTCAATTATTTCATACATTAATCGGTTATAAAAATAGAATGCTTAAAAAATTTCATAACATCGTAAATTCAATAATCATATTAGATGAAGTCCAAAATATTCCTCTTAAATATTGGTCATTAGTTCACGATGTTTTAATTGCTATAACGCAATGCTTTAATTGTAGAGTAATCTTGATGACTGCTACAAAACCTTTGATATTCAATGAAGCAAAAGATAAATATAGAGAGTTAGTTACAGATTACAAACAGTTTTTTCAGTCTAATGAACTGAACCGTGTAAAATTAAATTATCTCAAATCTCAAACAATCGATGAATTTTATAATAATTTACCGGATTTTAAATTGAATTCATATCTTTTTGTTTTTAATACAATCAATTCTTCTCTGGAATTTTTTAAGAATATTAAAGATGTTTCCGATTATAAAAAATTCTATCTTTCAACAAATATAATACCCAAAGAAAGAAAAAATAGAATTGAAGATATTAAAGAATTAGTAGATGGAAATCGCAAAACAGACAATAAGCAAAAATTTATAGTTGTTTCAACTCAAATGATTGAAGCCGGAGTCGATATTGATTGCGAATGTGCATATCGAGATTTAGGTCCTTTAGATTCTATCATTCAAGTTGCTGGCAGATGCAATCGTAATAACCTTTTAAATGAAAATGGAATTGTAAATATTGTACGATTACAAAAAAATGATAAATATGATTTTTGTAAAATCTATGATCCGATCTTAAATGATATTTCTGAAAAAATTCTAAAAAATAGAAATTTAATTAAAGAATCTGAATTTTTGGATTTGATTGAAGAATATTTTATTGAAGCTTCACAAAGAATGTATTCTGATACAAATTTAATAAAATCAATTGATACCCTAAATTTTAATGATATGAAAGATAACAATCCAATTTCAAGTTTTAAATTAATTGAAAATGATGATTATTATAAAAAAGATGTATTTATCGAATTTGACGATAACGCAAAGGAAGTCTGGCAAAAATTCATTAATCTTAAACAAATCAAAGACACCTTCAAACGAAAAACCGAATTTCTGAAATTCAAAAATTTTTTTTATGATTATGTTATTTCCGTTCCGGAAAAATATGTTCCTGAACAAGAATATGAAAACACGGAAATTGTGTATATTACTATTGATCAAGTCGATTCCTGTTATGACGACCAAATCGGCTGGATTCGCACCAATGATAATTATGAAAATTATGTGTTTTAAAACTACAGATCGCAAGGATTTAAAACCCATTGATATGAAAAGAAATCATATGCGAAGAGTTAAAACTCATCGCTCAATACAAAAGAAGTCTTTCAGACTACCTAATCCGCCATGTCTGGGCGTAGCGAAGCGAAGCCTGAAGGATTTTGTATGTTTTAAAGATAGGTTTTAACCTATCGGAAAGGAGCGATGGTCATAACATGGGTACCCGCAACGAGCAACGAGCTAAAACACATTTATATGAAACGAAACCATATGCGAAGAGTTAAAACTCATCGCTCGATACAAACAAAGTCTTTCAGACTGCCCAATCCGCCATGTCTGGGCGTAGCGAAGCGAAGCCTGAAGGATTTTGTATGTTTCAAAGATAGGTTT
>Ga0307991_1000022_pt1 | contig 140250 bp, 126 predicted proteins | sample EllFjometagen131_FD_203146 | JGI IMG/M metagenome (GOLD analysis project Ga0307991, IMG submission 203146) | Marine microbial communities from Ellis Fjord, Antarctic Ocean - #131 | ecosystem: Environmental > Aquatic > Marine > Unclassified | place: Southern Ocean | collected 2014-10-08
TTTACCGTCTTATAACGCAAAAACTAGATCTGATGATATTACTTTCCACTAATTTCAATAAATCCTCAATTTATGAATGAACATATATGATTTACTCTTACATAATAAGTGGTTACGGGACAACCCCTATTTATTTTATGTACTTTGTATTTTTTCATCCATTGAATCAATAAATCATTTTTTCTACTTTTGTAATGCGTTACATTCGACAAAGCGAACTTAACACCTTTTTTATCTAATTCATCAATTAAATACAGTACCTCTTTTTCGGCTTTTTCGTCCCAGAATTTATTATATCCACTAGCAGTTATTAAATAGGGCGGATCCAGATAAACAAAATCATTCTTTAGATACTCATTTTTATCCAGAAACTTTCTAAAATCTTTTGATGTAAACTTTATGTTTTTATCTTTAATAAAATTAAAGTAATTGTTTAACGCACTTACAACATTCTTATTAAAATCAACATTACCTACAGGCAAATTAAATTTGCCTCCAACGTTGAATCTAAGCATTCTATTAAATCCGTATATCAATAATAAATAGAGAACAAGAGGGTCATTTTTTTTGTTTTTATTAACATATTCTCTTAATTTTTCATAACCCCCTTTATTAAATCTTGCATAATAAGTTTTTTTAAATTCTTTTTTGAGAGAATCCGGAACAATATCCTCTTTATATGAGCGAGATAATTTGTACTTATTTATAATCTTCTCAACATCTTTAAAGAACTTTTCAGGGTCATTGGCACTTTTTATCAGAAACTTGTGTATATTTACAAGATGTTTGTCTATGTCATTTAGAAAATATTTTTTTGACTCCACATTTAAAAATACAGTGCCACCACCAACAAAAGGTTCGTAAAAAAAATTTATTTTTTCGGGAAATAAATCCAATAACTGTTTCATCAGCTTATATTTATCTCCTACATAAAATAGGGGCGATCTTTTAATTTTTTTATTCATGATTGACTTTAGTTACAAACAAATATTCTTTATGATTTTTGAAATCAGTATTTCCAGCATTAAAATGACGATAGTCTTTTTCAAAAACTTTTGTTTTTCCTCGCTTGCTCAAGATATTTTTTATTTCATCTAGTGTAATCTTATTTTGCGATGAATTACTCTTTGAGTCATAAGTATTATTGTATGATACAACTAAATATTTTGTGTTTATATCATTTATCAATTCGGCAAATCTGTCTTTTGCGCTTACGCGGCAGTAGTCACTCATATTTTCAGGTTCGGGCTTTAGTGCTACTCCGTGTAATTTTGGTTTATTCAATTTTGTCAGTGTTTCTAATACGTGATAAAACCTGCTGTATTGTCTGGAGTTATATGGGGGGTCAATATAAACAATGTCTGTCTGAATTTGTTTTGCTAGTAAATTTGCATCTTCCCTAAAAATTGAAACCGCTTTAACCTCAACAGGATCTATTGGTCGCATAAAGAAATTATCCTCAATAAATTTTTTCTTAAAATATGCATCATAATGTCCAACAGTATTGGCGATTTTGTCCACAGAATAAAGCAATGAAGCAATCAGCATATAATATTCTCTTTCGGTAAGATTATTTTTATTCTCTTCAATACTTTCTCTGATAAATCCGATAATCCTTGATGAATTTTTAGAGAAGTATTTTCCACCAAAATTTATCGAAAAATAGTTTTCATCTAAATCTTCAGCATTTATATTGTTGTAATCCTTTATAATGTTATTTATTTTATTTTCATTCCAGTCTCCGTTGTCAAAAAATGCTTTATAAATTGCATAATTTGAGTACAGAAAATCGTTTAAGATGATTTCCTCAAAATTCTTACTTGCAACTGCCGCAACCACTCCAGTACCAGCAAAAATATCAGTGAATGAGTTCCCCTCACATTCCCTGTTGAGAATGGAGAAAATCCAATCTATCAATTTATATTTATTCCCAATATATCTACGATTATGCAACTGAAAGTGGTTTTCTTTTACTTGTGGAATATGAAAATATGTTTCTTTAATTTTTTCAGCACTTATTTCGTAAGAAGGTTTTTCAATCTCCAACAAATCAAAAAGTGTCCCCTGTACTCCGTCCGCGACATAATCAAAACTTTTGTTTTGATCTTTTAATTTTTCATAAAAACTGTAATGTCCGCTTTCTGAAATAATGACAAAATCAATAACAGAAATTCCCATTATTTCTCCAGCTTGTGCAATTTTCTCAACAATTTGAATATCTTTTTCACTTGGTGTAGAATCTCCTGACGGATGATTATGTACTAATATCACGCTTGCAGCGTTTAGCTCTGTAGCAGGATAAAAAATCTCTCTTGGGTGCAATAATGTTTTATCAAGAAGCCCAACACTAACAATTTCTTTTTTAAGCAAAACACTTCTTGCATTAAGATATAAACAAACAAGATATTCTTTTTTCTTTTCTTTTAGATCGTAAGTAAGAGATAAAACATCTTTTGAGTTTTTGATGACAATTTCATTGCCTTTATTTTCTTCATAAAATCTTTTTACCAAAGAAATAGCAGAAGCAATTTGTAAGGCTTTTGCTGGCCCAATTCCTTCAATATTTTGCAAATCTTCAACTGTTACATATAAAAAGTTAGCACTAAATTTTTTGATTATTTGCTGCGCTAATTTTTGAACATTTTTTCCTTTTATTCCACTTCCCAAAACAATTGCCAAAAGATCACTTTTTGAAAGAGCCTCTGGTCCCTTTTTGAGAAATTTTTCTCTTGGACGATCTATTTTTGGTGTATCTTTTATCTTTGGCATATTATAATCTATTCCTTTTTGCACTAATATTCATCTTTATATACATAACGATTTGCGTATCACCTGCCAGCCGACATTAATAATAAAACTTGAATAAAAGCACGAAACATAAATAGTAATCGATACTTCCGAAAATTCGCATTAGCGAGATTGGTCAGGTGCATACGCTGGTTATACATTTTTTATATTATCTATATTAGAACAATAATCACCTTTAGCAATTTTATTTTGAGCTTTTATGAAGAATCTTTCTGGTGGTGTAATACTTTCAGATTTGATATTTTCTAATTCAACAATAACAGAATTAAAATCGTTTTCAAAACTCATATCTTTTGATTTTATATTTCTTAATCTTCTAAATTTTCCTTGTAAGATTTTGTATATAGCAGCTGCTTTATCAACTTGCTCAATTTTTAAATCAAGTTTTAATGCAGAAAAAATGCTTGGAAGAATACCCGCGAGTAAAGAGGCAATTCCCATTAAATATTTTATCCAGTCAAGCTGAGAAGATGCTAATATTTTAACTCCAGAGTAACCACCCAATAATAAAGGTGTTACAATAAAAAACGTTCTTATTTTTCGTAATGATTTTAACCAAAAATATAATGTAGTAGAAGAATATAAACAATTTTCTTCTTCACGCTCACATTCTTTTATAATTTCGGAAAATTTATCATTCATTAAAATTTCCAATTAGTTTCTTATAGGAACGGTAACTCTATCATATGCAATACACTTATTATCTTTTATTATGTAACATTCCACATAGTGTTTTCCATAATATTTTGTATGTTCAATTTTTTTTCTTTTTCCTGTATCACTCCAAATTTGACCACGCAAATCATTCTTATCTTTTGCTTCATCGCCAAAATTTCTAACTTTCCACTTAACGTTAAAAGGCTCTGATACGTTTGTAGATTCAATAAAAAACTCCAATCTTTTCCGTTTTTGAAGAAATGACAATTTACTAAGTAAATTTGGACGCCATCCATCTTGTGTCACATAACAATTTATTTTAACAAAATAATAATCATTCAATTCAACATCATGATAATCTTCAATATACTCTTCCTTTTCAGAATAGTATTCATCCAATAATGTTTCTTCTTTTATCGCCTTCTGCCCTGGGAAATCATCTCCAAAAATTTTTTTCCACTCAACTATTGCTTTTAATATCTTTTCTGTTTTTTCATATTCTATTGCCCTCTTAGCCCTTTTACTTGCTGTTTCAATATAACTAATATTTTTTTCTTCAACTTCGCTTTTTAGGAATTCAAAAAAGTCAAAAAGCATCATTTGAATATTTTGAAATTCATAGTTATTTGTATCAAGGAATTTTATTACTGCATTTTCAATTTTATAAGACTTCAAATTTATAGAACATTTTTCTGTCCATTTTTTAATCATTATTGTTAATTTTCTAGTTCCACCACTATTTTGGGTATCAGAGTTATTAATAATTGTTATTTCTGTTCGTGGATCCCATGTTTCCCAAAATCCACCATTAGAAGAATTTGGAATTATAAACTTCCTATCTGTTAATTCAAAGGCTGGTAGTAATTCAACATTATGATTAGACTCGGAAAACTCAAGAACAACAACTTTCTCAAATGTTCTAATTTGTGTATTGGGGTATTTCTCAGCAAGAATTGATTTTATTTTTTGAAGAAGATTTGATTGCCCGTTTGAATCATGGCTATCGTATTGTTCAAAACTTGAATAAGGCATTTTAAATATAACATCTATATCTCTGGCTGGTCTAATATTTGTCTTTTTTCCATACGAACCAATTAATAGTTTAGTTGAACCATTATAATTTGAGTTGGTGTAATAATAATTATGTAGTTTTTCACATACGCCGTCATATTTTCTTTTAGCTTCTTCTTTTTGAGCTTTAGTGATCCTAATGCTATCATAGAATTTTTCAAAATATTTATTCATATTTTATTTTATCAATATCCATATTTATTAATGTACAACATACATTAAACCTCCATTAAGCTGCTTAAATTTACATATTTTGCTTAACTTCACAGTATATGCCATAAGTTAATATCTCCAACACAATTTATGTTTTTAATTGGCATATAGTTATTTTCCCTGTCAATATTTTTACCGGCTCTAAACCAGAATATGCTTGTTAAGGGCCATAGATCTTCAGCCCCTACAATTACATTATTTTTTTCGTGTCTTTCGCCTGCCGGGGCGTATCTCGAATTATCGAGAGAAGACTGGTGGCAAAATCATCCTAAAACACATCAAACGTATAGGACACCTTCAGGAAATAGGTATTTTTTTTCTCGCCCCACAATTTCAGCTCACGTAATTTTGTTTCGGAATCGAGAGATGTGATACCTGCATAGATCGCAATATTCGCATAAGGATTATATACAAAAAGCGGGTAGATATTCAACTCGCTGGTACATTCATCTTCAACTGCAACATCCGAGTAGTTGTACTGCAAAATACCTCTTATCCAGAACTGTTTATTGAACTGATACTTTAATGTAACTTGATGCACCTGCGCATGATAGACACTGTGCAGTTCCTGGTATTCACTTGAAACATCGATATCGATCTTATTCGTGGGTCTCAGATTGAGAAAGAGCTCAAACCTCCTGTATTGCTCAATACGTGGATCGTTTTCATCAAACCACATATACTTACCACATACGAAATCTATATCAGCTACAAAGAAATCACAGGGGTAGGTCTCGAAGGAAATCCAGGTAGTATACATATAATTATCTTTCCCTGCATAATGCACCATCAGGAATTCTACACCTGTCCAGACTTCCATTCGATTATTAAAAATTGCCCCTGTATATGGTTTCAGATAGTGCTCTTTTATATCAGAAAAATCCAGATCATATTTGATATTGGCATCATACCCGATTTCGAAGAATCGCACGAATTGCTTATCATTCGACGATTGCTTGTGCCACTCTCCATGGCTTTCGAAAAACTGAATATCATTCTCAGGAATAAATCCCATGTCTGCCTTGAAATTTTTAGAGATCGCCTTCGATTCCAGATTTGCAAAGAAATTTTCAGAGTCAAATGTGAGCTCGCCGAAGTATCCAAAGCCCTTGTGCCAGGTTTTGTCTTTTGTTTGATCTGCCGAACCCACAAGCTGGACATATCCGCGTAAATTCTTAATAAAAGTAAAGGTTCCATCAACATCCCCAACGAGATTGTAGTATTCCTTGAACTTGCGCACGGCAAGAGCACTGCGTAGAAAAGAATTGCCGTTTCGGGCTTTTTTCTCATAGGTCAAGAAGCCAAAATATGCATTCGCAGAATCATCATAACCATCAATGAATCGAGCTCCATTTGCATTTTCGTCGATCGCACCTAAACCGAAGATATAATTTCTTTTATAAGCACCCGAGAACTTTGCTCCGAGTATCGGGTCGAATATTTTTCTCGTATGATAGATCGTGATCGGTGTGTGAAAAGGATTTGTGCTTTCAATAAAGAACGGACGTTTTTCTGCAAAGTAAACCGGAAAACGAGTATTCACATCTATCTCAATCTCATCCGCTTCAATAATGCTGAAGTCAGGATTGATTGTCATTGTCGTAGAAAGATTTGAATTGGGCTCGTAGAAGACATTCAATTCCGGTTCATATTTTCTCTTGATCTGATGTGTCCCCGTCTTTTTATCTTCTTCATCTGTATAACTCATCAGGAATGACGGGATCAACTTTAAATTCTGATTGGTCGGCAATTCTTCAAATATGAGAATTCCATAATTATCATAGAAATTCTGTCCATTCCTGTCAACAGGAGTGGCACTTATCTCTTCCTTTCTATCTTCAATATATCTTTTAAGAAAGAAACCCCATTTTACATTCTTGCCGCTTTGATATTTAATATTCTTCAGCGGAATTTTCATTTCTATAGAATACCCATAATCCGTAAGCTCTCCAAATGAATCATAATGAATATCTATGGACGTGTCAATCTCGTCGACCACAATGCCGTCCGCCTGTTCCCCGAATCCGTTTGAGCCGAAATAATAAGCTTTTGCATTGGAAAAGAATGTATCAATGTACAGAAATATTCTGTCCGTATAATATATTTTGTCTCTGATACAGTGGAATAATCGTATTTTCTCCGGATCTTCCATGAAGCACTTCATAGCCACATAAATGTTTTCGTCATCATACAGAAGATAACCGGCAGTGCGCTCCGAAGGTCCAGTGTTATCTCCGGGTGAAGTCTGGTAAAAGGTATCAACTATGGCAGCTTCCACTCATTCTCCATCTTCTATGATGCCGTCTATGATAGGTGGATCAAGGGTTTTGGGTACATGGATAGTCAATTTTGCGAACAGATTCAATGGAATCAAAAATGCTATGAGAAATAAATAATATTTGAGTTTCAAAGGCACTCTCCATTATTATTTGATATGAACCTGAGATTCTTTAAATCTTTCAATTCATTTTGTATTAACAATTTTTCTGTCAATATTAAATACTCTAGTAAAATTTTTATTTTTGAACTTTTTTATCAAATCTCAATTATCCTTTTTTTACATGACCCTTCTTAAAATGTGTGAGCTTACCCGAACCTTTCTTGGAAAATTGCGCATTCTTTGATTTTTCCGAGTTCTGTTTTGCCTGTTTTTCTTTTAGAAAATCTTTCATGCTTTTTTTCATACACTGTACTCCTTTCTCATTACATCCATATTGATAACTCTATCCGCTAATTTCTCAACAAGAAATCTGTCATGAGTGGCAAAAATAATGCTGCCGGTATAAGATTCCAGGGCATCTTCCAGAGCTTCTCTTGCAGCTATCTCCAGATGATTCGTGGGCTCATCCAGCACCAAAATATTTGCTCCAGATACAATAATTTTAACCAGGGCAACCTTGCTTCTCTCACCAATGCTTAATGTTTTTACTGGATTGAGTATCAACTTTTCAGATATATAAAGACACCCGAGTACTGTCCGCGCAAAAGTCTGTTTCTGCTTATCTCCGTGTGCAACTTCCTCTAGTACTGTGTTGTCAAAATTCAAATTTTCATAGTCCTGTGAGTAATAACCGATCTTCGCCTGCGGAGACCAAGTAATATCTCCCTCAAATCCATCCAGATGACCGGTAAGTGCCTTGAGCAAAGTTGATTTCCCGCTTCCGTTTTTACCGATTATTGCTACTCGGTCACCATTCTCGATCTGCAGATCAATATTCTTCAATATTACCTTTGAAACAAAGTTTTTTGTAAGATGTGCGACATCTAATATCCATCTGCTCTTGATACACTCATTATCAAAATGAAATGCTCTCTTCTTCTCAATAAACGGCTTCTCTGCGTCTGCTTCTTCGATCTGCCTCTCGACTCTTCTTTGCAGGTTTTTCGCTTGCTGCATTGCATTTTTTGCCAGGTTGCTCACACATTCATATACGGGTGCGTATCCTTCTGAGCCGGTTTCTGCCTGATGACTATGAGCCCATTGTGTACGCTTTTGAGCTGCGGCTTTCAGCTTTTTTATTTTCTTTTTCTGCTCTTCATATATATGGATTTTTCTATGAAGCTTACGTTCTTTCTCCTGTTTATAAAAAGAATAATTTCCGGAATAGCTCCTCACTCCGCCTGGTGAAAGATCGAGGATCGAGCTCACGCAGGAATCAAGAATAAATCTGTCATGGCTGATGATGATATACGGTATTTTGATCTCATTGAGAAAATTCTCCAGCCATTTGAGTGCCTCTATATCCAGATGATTTGTGGGTTCATCCAGTAGCAGCACTTCGGGGTTCTTCATCAATATACTGCAGAGTGCAAGACGTGTTTGCTCACCTCCGCTTAAGGACGATATCTTTCTTTGGAGCATCTTCTTATCGAAACCAAAACGCGTTGTGATCTTTTCTAGTGTAATCCCGAAATCATATCCTCTATTTCTTTCAAATTGAGAAAGTATAGAACTGACCTGTGCAGGAGTGAAATTTTCAAGATGATCGATCTTCTGCTTTAATTGTGCCAATGTTGGATTGCTATCCCACAAAAATGAGATTCCCGATTTTGTTATCGGCAAGTCCAATTCTTGAGGAAGATACCCGATCGAAAGCTCAGGTTTATGATATACAACACCTCCGACCGGGTTTATTACTTTTCTCAAAATATCCACAAGGGTCGATTTGCCGCAGCCGTTCTTTCCAATCAGACCGATCCTGCTGTGCTCGTGAACAGCAAAAGAGACATTTGCAAAGAGCATATCCGGTTGCGTATCATAACGAAATGCAATGTTGTCGGATCTGATTATCTGCATGAAATATTCCTTTATTGGCTATGCTGTCAGAAGCTCTGACTCGTGCTCTTCCATGAACTGGTTGGAATAGAGCCGGTAATAGTAGCCCTTCATCTTAATAAGCTCATGATGGGTTCCTTGCTCGGTTATTTTGCCTTTTTGAACAACAAGAATTCTGTCTGCAGAACGTATTGTTGAGAGCCGATGAGCTATAATGAAACTCGTCCGATCTTCCAACACTTTATGAATTGCATTCTGAATTTTCTGTTCTGTTTCCGTATCAACCGAAGAGGTCGCTTCATCGAGGACAAATATTTTCGGATCAGTCAAGATCGCTCGTGCAAAGGATATAAGCTGCTTCTCACCGGTAGAAAGTAAGCCGCCACCTTCTCCCACTTCAGAATCGTAGCCATTTTCAAGCTGAGAAATGAACTCGTGGGCATTTACTAATTTTGCTGCTTCGACGATCTCCTTTTCGCTTGCATCAAGTCTTCCGTAAGCAATATTATCCTTGATCGTACCGCTGAAAAGATGCGGAGTTTGTAGCACATATCCAAGATTAGAATGAAGCCAGAGCAGCGATCTTTTCCGATAATCAACACCATCAATAAGCACCTCGCCTTTTGTAGGTTCGTAGAACCTGCATGCGAGATTAACTATCGTGCTTTTACCGGAACCTGTTTCACCGACAAGTGCGATCGTTTCACCTGCTTTTATTTCAAGATTGAAATCATCGAGTACATATTCTCCGTCTTTATAACCGAAGGAAACATCTTTGAAATGAATATTTCCACTGATTTCAGGCCAATTTTCTTTCTTGCATTCAGTAATATCCCCATACTTATCAACAACTTCGGACGTGTCCTGAATATCGGGTTTCTCATCTATCATAGAGAATATCCTTTCTGCGGATGCCTGTGCATTCTGGAGCTCTGCAAACACGCGGGAAAGCTCACGGAGGGGTTCGAAGAATTGAATTGTATATGAGATAAATGCGACAAGCGTTCCATATGATAGCGTTCCGAGTATCACCCCCGAGCCGCCTCTCCAAAGCACAAGTCCTGTTCCTATGCTTCCAAGTGTAAGTACGACAGGCAGATAGAGCGAAGAGAATATCGCAGCTCGGACCGAGGAGTGGTTCATTTTGGTCGTGATCTCCTGGAATTCGAGCAGGTTCTCTTCTTCGCGAACCAGTGTCTTTGTTGTCTTTGCTCCTGTGATGCCTTCGCTGAATGCTCCGGTTATCTGTGAGTTTATCTTTCTTACTTTTCTATATGCTTTGAGGATTTTCTTCTGGAAATACAAACTTATCACCACAAGTACCGGTACAACAGTCAAAGTGATAAGTGCCAGTTTCCAATTCATGAAGAGCATCACGAATACAATGCCGAGCATAAGTGAAACACCCCAGACCATATCGACCAAACCCCAGGAAATGAATTCCCCGAGACGCGTGCTGTCCGATGTCATTCTTGTCATGATCCAGCCCACAGGAGTTTTATCATAATAGTTGAATGAAAGCTCCTGAAGATGTTTGAAGCCCTTTTTGCGAATATCATACGAGATACCCATTTCGATCTTTCCTGCAATCGCGATGAAGAAGTAGATGTTCATGCTTTGTACAAAGATAAGCACAAAATATACTACGCCAAAAGCCGCTATTCCATTTGTGTTTTTCGGAACAACGAAATGGTCGATCGCATATTTGGTCATCAGGGGGAATATTACATCTACCCCTGCGAGGGTAAGCATAAAGACTGCAAGAACCAGCAATCTTTTTTTGTAAGGTTTGATGAACTGATACAATTTCTTCCAGAGCGAAAAATCAAATCTCTTAGTATATTCCTGTTCTTTATATACACTCATTTTTTTATCCTAAATAATTTTATGAATTACCATTTTATAAAGCTGTTTCCAAAGAAATTTTCTTCTTATCGATGCCGATTTTTACGTTATTATTCTCGAGTTCTGTTTCCAGTTCTTCTTCCAGCGAGTTCTGGATCATCCAGACTCGTTTGTACAATCCTTCCTGACTGACCAATTCTTCATGTGAGCCGATCTGAACGAGTTCACCATGCTCAAGCACAAGTATGATGTTCGCTTCAGAAAGTGTGGTCAACCGATGAGAGATAATGAAGGTCGTTGCCTTCTGTTCTCTCTTGTTAAGTTGAGTTCTTATTGCTGCATCTGTTTCTGTATCGACAGCACTCAGAGAGTCGTCGAATATCAAAATCGGTGTGTTCATAACGAGAGTTCTCGCCATGGCAACTCTCTGTTTCTGACCGCCGGATAGTGTGACACCGCGCTCACCAACGGCAGTTTCATATCCTTTATGGAAATCCAATATGACATCGTGAACTGATGCTATCTGCGCTGCATCGAAGACCTCGTCGTCTTCACAATCTATTCTGCTCATACCGATATTCTCTTTAAGAGTACGAGAAAACAGGAATGGTTCCTGAAGTACGATACCCACATTTTTTCTAATTGAATGCTTATCAATATCCTTCAGCTCTATTCCATCTATTTTGATGGAACCGCTTGTATAATCATATAAGCGTGGAAGAAGATGTACCAGAGAAGATTTGCCTGAACCCGTGGGTCCCAGAATTGCAATGGTCTGACCGGGTTCAGCAGAGAAAGAGATGTTCTTCAACACCGGTTTCCCGGCCTCGTATTCGAAGCTTACATCCTTGAATTCGATCTTTCCCTTAACTGATATTTCTTCATCATCATTAAATTCTTCGGTCGGCTCATCAAGGATCTCATGGATACGACCGACAGAAACCATGGTCTTCCCCATATCTGTAAGCACTCTTCCCATCTGCCTGATAGGCCAGAGCATCATACCCACAAAGGTAGAGAAGGCGAGGAGTGTGCCGAGAGATATCACCCCATTGGCAGCCCAAAACGTTCCGAGTATCAAAACTGCTGCTATCTGAATAAGAGAGAGAAAATCTGATATCGACCAGTACCATGCCAGAAGCCGTATCAATCTATAGGTGAGGTCGCGGTATTCGCTATTCTTCTCATCAAACTTATCGATCTCATGTGCCTGTCGGGCAAATGCACGCACCACTCTCACACCTGTTAAGTTCTCCTGAAGCACGGTTGACATTCTTCCTTCAGATTCGTCAGAAAGCTGGAATGCATTTTTTACTTTTATGAAGAATATCACTGCAAATCCAAAGATAAACGGAATAAGTGCCATAGAAACCATTGTCATCGGTACGCTCATTGGAAGCATAAATGAAAGTGCAAACCCGACCATGAACAATGCTCTCCCCAGTTCAACGAACTGGATCGATAGAAATCTTCTTACAGTCTCCACATCCGAGGTGCATCGCTGTATTAGATCGCCTGTTTTTGATTTCACATGATAATCATAAGGAAGAAGCTGGAGATGATCATACACTTTATCGCGAATATGTTGCGCAATAGATTCTGAGGCGACTGCGGACCATTTGCCTTTGAAATAGAGAAATACTCCTCTTATCAATGTGATGAGGATCAGCACTATGCTACAGATCCACAATTTTCCGACAAGTCCGGAGTGACCGCCAAAGAAATTATATGCACCCGAGAACACCGGTTTTAGCCAACCCTGAGCTTCGAGAGCCTTGTCACCGATAATTGAATCGATAGTAACCCGAAGTACCATTGGCCAGAGAAATGACAGAAATGTTGCTACTCCAATTGCTGCAATAGCTATGATATAGAGAGCTCTATTGCTCTTCATAAACTGCCACAAATAATATAATTTTTTCATATTGACCTGCTAGGAGGATAAATTGATTAACATAAAAGAACCGCTATTTTAATATGAATCCGGACTTTGTTCAGGAATGGTAAAACAAAAAAGCCACGGATTCGCACGTCCGTGGCTTACATTAAAAAATGTTATTTTATTGTATGAACCTCGGACGGGCGGTTGTTGAATTAACTGAAAAGCACACTATTTTAATTTTATATAGACCAGCTACGTCATTAGGAATAAGTCTGATCATGCGATGAACCTCCATCCGAATTATTTTTTCATTTGAACCAAAACTGGCAAACAGTCCAGGAGAGTGTCAAGAAAATATGAAATTTGAAATTTAAAATTCCTATGCAGTCGGGAAAAATAAGGAAAAATAAATTTGACACAATTATGTGAACAATTAGTATTTCTACATTGATAAAACAGTAAAATATAATGAGAAAAATGGAAATATTTGAGTTAAACAACCTTTATTAGCTTAGAGGCAGGGAGGACGCATGAAAAAAACGATTTTAATTACTCTATCATTTATGATTATAATAGCATTTTTATGCAGTTCAATAACACTTACTGCATCTCGAAAATTATCAAATGGTATAGATACTATAATTAAACAGATCGGTGATAATAAATTATCTTTCACAGGTGCGCTCGAAGGTACGGTTACGGATTACGATGGCATTCCAATACAATATGTTCGTGTCTCTATAGCTGGTGGTACGGTTTATACTGATGAAAATGGTCATTATTTGGCTGCCCCAGTGGAAGTAGGTGTATGGGATATTCCCTTTTATCATGAGGACTATACAGAACAGTGGTATTACGATGTTGAAATTGATGAAGGTGACACGACTTTACTCGATGCCGTACTTGGCAATCCCACCATGGAGATCTATCCCGATTCTCTCTATGTGGAACTTCCTCCTTATAGTTCAACAACAAGAACGTTAACCATTACCAACAACGGCACCATCGATCTGGATTGGTATATCAGTTTATGGGATAAAACCAACAAATTATACAATAGTGATGAATCTAAAACAAGAGGCGATTCACCCGGCATATATGCAGAATCCGATCCTGATGCAGGGATACATACACCGCCTTCTTCAGATGAAATATGGGATATCATGTTCAGTTATGACGCGGACACACCAACTGGAGGTTTTGGTATTGCCGGTGCAGAATTCGGGAATGGATATTTCTTAGTATCCGAGTGGGGCTATTCAAGTAGAAACGTTTTCAAATTCAATTATGACGGCACCTACGCTGGAAGCTGGGAACCTACATGGATGCCTGGCACTGGCGGATTGAGAGATATGACATTCGACGGAGAATACTTCTACGGTTCCAATGCGGGAACGACCATCTACCAGTTTGACGAAGATGGAAATCTTATCGGTACTATATATTCTCCTGTCGATGTTCGAGCTATTGCATATGATGAGATCAACGATGCTTTCTGGGTAAATAACTGGAATGAGACACTTACACTCATCAATAGATCAGGTTCTGTTCTTAATACTATCGCTTCACCTCCAAGCATGTATGGCTGTGCCTACGATAATGTCTCGACTGGTGGACCATTTCTCTGGATATTCACAGGAACCACTACCGGCGCTGGCTGCCAGATAGAGCAGTATGATCTGAACACCATGACACTTACCGGCGTTACTCATAGTGTTGATGGAGATTTCGGCGCAAATTCCTATATCGCTGGTGGTTTGTTCACCTCAGGAGAGATTGTACCCGGAGCTTGGGTACTTGGTGGCATTGCACAGGGGAGTCCTACTATTCTTTTTGGGTATGAGCTTTGTCCAAGCCAAATTCCTCCACATGTTGTTTTCGAGCCAAACTCAGGAACTGTAGAACCTTTTGGTGGTACTCAGGATGTAACAGTATCTTTTTATGCGTATAACGATCCACCCGGTACAATCTATTCTGGTGATGTCATATTTCGTTCTCCCCAAAATGTACCACCTGTAACAGTTTCAATCTGCTTAAAGATAATTCCCCCTACTCTTGATTATGGCACTATTACCGGCATTATAACTGATCACAGCGGAAATCCTATAGAGGGAGCTCAGGTTCTTGTATATTATGATGAAAACTATTATACTACTTATACAGATTCCAACGGTTTTTACGTGATTGAAGAAATCTTCCCTGGTGATTATTTTGTGGAAATTTCTGCAGACGGCTATAATACTTACACAACGCCCGATTACATATCTATATTACCACTCGAGGTCACCACTCTAAATATTTCCCTAACTGCGCCTATAATGGTGGTAAACCCTGATAGTATTTATGTTACGTTGCTTCCAGGAGAAAGTACAATAGAATTCTTAACGATAAGTAATGTCGGTGACGGTCCTATGGATTTTGCATTACAAATTTATACCAATGATAAAACTGAGACAGATTACAGCAGATTTACCTGCAATGACGAACTTTTAGTTTTGAAGGATCTTCCCATAACAGGCACATCTGCGTTTACTGCCACCCAAGACCGTGAGGACACAATAATCCAATATCAAAACGGTTATAATAATAACGGAATAGGAACAGGTGGCGTCTTCAGTGCTATTGCTGCTGCCAGATTCACCCCCGATGAATTGGATCCGTATTATAATAGCAATCACTTAAATCAGGTTAATATTCACATCAGAAGCGTTGATTTCACTCTTGTTGAGCTTAAGGTCTGGGAAGGTGGTTCGTTTGGTGATCCAGGAGTAGAAGTGTATTCTCAAGACATCACAAACGATATTGTGATAGATGATTGGACACATATCACTTTTACAACTCCTATTCCACTCGTAAGCAGCAATGAGTACTGGATTGGTTATGCCATTGATGTGACTGCTGATCATCCTTGTAGTGTCGATGCAGGTCCTGCTGTTGCCGGCAAGGGCGATTGGATGTATTACAATGGTTCATGGGTAAAGCTCAGCACAGCATATGCACTTGATTTCAACTGGTGCATTCAAGGTGTACTCAGTCCAAACCCACTTTCGTGGATTTCAGTCGATCCAACATCTGGTACCATTCCACCTAATGACGAAGATATTATTGATATTCCCATCTCTGCAATTAACTTAAATCCTGGAGATATTAAGACTGCCAATATCGTTATTTCTACAAATCCTGATGTTGGTGTTGTTACAATTCCCATAACTTTACATGTATATGGCTGGTCTCAAGATGAGCTTCAAGTCACAGAGACCTCCCTCCGCTCTAACTTCCCAAATCCTGTTCTCAATAATACGACCTTTGAGTTTAGCTTAAAAGAACCATCTCAAGTGACGCTTTCCATTTATAATCTCAAAGGACAATTAGTTGCCACTCTCCTCGACGAAGAATTCGATCCTTCCGCATCGCATTGTGTCGAATGGGATGGCACTGCGAACGGCAGTAAGCTTGCAAACGGCATCTACTTCTACAAACTCGAAGCAGACAAAAAATCATTTCTTAAGAAAATGGTTTTGATGAGATAACAAAGTCTTAATTATTATGAAATATAAAAATTATAGGATGTTATTATGAAAAAAATAGTTATAGGGTTAATAATAGCCTTCACATTAAGTAATGGTTTAGGATATAGTTTTCTTTCGGCAAATGATCGCGAACAACCTGAACACACTTCGCGATTTGATAGATATTATGAATACTTCGATGTAGACTGGGCAACCACCGGATGGATACAGGAACCAACAGATGGAAACTGGCTATGGTCACCGGGTTATGCATATCTTTATTGGAGTCCAACATTAACAAATTACGATATGTCCCTTATCTCACCCATGATCGAACTCCCGAATAATCTACTAGATATTTTTGATCTTACCGTGAGTATGTATATTGATGATTACTCACCCGACACCGGAGAATTTATGGAAATCTGGGTGGTTCACGATACAGGTGAGGACATGATCTTCGAATGGGATCTCGATATGAATGACGACTGGGGTGTGTCTGGTGGGTCTGATTGGATATATGAAAATATGTCTCAGTATGCCGGACAAACAATTCAACTCAAGTTTCGATCACACGGGGGGAGCACATATAATTTTAATCATTGGTACATTTATAGTATACTTCTCGATACATCATGGGTACCCTACTATGGCGCGATAGAAGGGATAGTTACCGATGCAGATGGCTTACCACTTGAAATGGTAAGAGTTACTGCCGACGAAACAAGATATAATCCAGTTTGGACGAATGAGAACGGTTACTATCTTTATAATCCCGTAAGGACGGGAATGTATGATATTGAATTCTATCTTGATGGATATACTACGGAATGGGTATATGATGTAGAGGTTACAGAGGATGACACAACTATAGTTAATATGATACTCGGAAATCCTACGATGGAGATCTATCCTACTTCACTTTCTGTAATGATACCTGCCGGTGGCTCTGCAACAGAAATCGTTACTGTCAATAATAACGGCACTGATAATCTGGAGTGGTATATAGACTATTTCCCGGATGGGAATAAAACCTCCGATAACGATCTTGGTAAAAAAACAAATATAGTAAAGATTAGTAACAATACTTCAGAAATAAAAGAAAATCCCACGTACATATCGTGCGAACAAACTGTGAACAAATCCCCTTGGGATCTATTGTATTCATTCCCTTGTGCTACAAGCGACGGAGAAACGGGTGTTGAAACCAATGGAACATATATTTATACAACAAGTCTCTATGGTGATGCTACTTTCCAAAGATACGAAATGGATGGAACTTATGTAGTACAATTTACTGTCTCGGGTTGTCAGGGTAATATTCGTGATCTTGCATATGATGGGGAATATTTTTACGGTGGTTCAGCAACAAATACTGTGTATATTCTTGATCTTGATAATGAACAATTAATAGATTCAATATTAGCTCCGACAGAGGTTCGAGCAATTGCTTATGACCCTTATTCCGATCACTTCTGGGCAAATAATTGGAGTTCGGATATTACATCATTTGACCGATCAGGAAATTATATTACTTCATTTCCCTGCGGCAGCTACGGTAATTATTATGGATTGGCTTATGATATTCATTCAGAAAATTGGCCATATCTATGGGGATTCAGTCAGGATGGGAGTGGAGGTGTTATCGTACAGATGGATGCAACCACCGGTATCGAAACAGGATTTACCTTTGACGTAATATATGATATTGGTCTACCAGATGGTCTTGCTGGCGGTTTGTATATAGATGAATGGGAAATGTGGGGAGGAAATAATATTGCAGTAATAGGTGGTCTGGTCCAAAATAGTACAATATTTGGCTATTATTTATGCAGTTATCCTCCCCAAGGTAACTTAATGATAGACCCAACGACGGGAACTGTTGCTCCTGGGAACTCTCAGGAAGTAAATTTTGATTTCTATGCACTTGATGATCCTCCCGGAACAGTATACTCAGGAAAAGTAATATTTCGTTCCCATCAGAACGTACCTTCCGTTCCGGTCTCGATCTGCTTAATGATTACCTATCCTGAATATGGTTCTCTTAGCGGTGTTGTCACAGATTCAAATGGAAATCCAGTGGAAGGAGTTGAAGTCCACGCATACAATGATTCCTATCACTATATAACGTATACAAATGCAAACGGTATCTACTTTATAGAGGATATGGTTACCGGTAATTATACCGTCGAGTTTCTGCACCAAAGTTATAATGTATATGTCGGTGATCCTGTAATCATTCTTGCTGACCAAACCACGATTCTTAATGTTGTCCTGACTGCTCCTATTATGATTGTTGAACCACAATTCATTCCAGTTCATATACCCTATGGAGTAACAGACACAACTAAATACTTTACAATATTTAACGAAGGGGATGGTCCGCTTGACTTTAATATTAATGTGTATGATATAACTAAACATGAAACTGATTATAGTAGATTTATATGTGATGATGAACTTGTTAGTCTGAAGAGTGAATCTATTGCAGGCACCTCATCATTCACAGCCACTCAAAACCGTGACAATGTTACTATACAATATCAAACTGGTTATGATTTCGATGGTATTGGAACAGGTGAAGCGTTTAGTGCCATTTGTGCAGCAAGGTTCACTGCCGATGAAATCGATCCTTACTATGACACTTATAGCTTAACACAGGTAAATATCCATATTAGAAGTGTGGACTTCAGTCTTGTGGAGATAAAAGTCTGGGAAGGTGGATCGTATGGTGATCCCGGAATAGAAGTATATTCTCAAGACATTACAGATGATATTGTGGTCGATGATTGGACAACTATAACTCTTTCAACTCCTATTCAACTTGTATATGGAAATGAGTACTGGATTGGTTATGCTATCGATGCAACTGCCGATCATCCTTGTAGTGTCGATGCAGGTCCAATGGCAACCGATAAGGGTGCATGGACTTATTATAGTGGAACATGGTCACTTCTTACTGATCTTAATCCTGCACTTGATTACAACTGGTGTATTCAGGGTATCTTATGCACAGGTCATTCATACTGGATTAATATTGATCCAATATCTGGCACTATTCCAGCTTATAGTCAGATGGATATCACTGTTGCGTTAGATGCTACGGGTCTGATATATGGTCTAATTTATTTAGCTGATGTTGAGATAGTATCAACTCCAGATGTTGGCGCTGATACAGTTGAAGTATTACTTGTACTCGTGGACACAGTTTCCACTCAAAATTCAATTGTAAAAGAAACCACCCTCCATCCAAACTTCCCCAATCCGGTTCTGAACAATACGACATTCGAGTTTAGCTTAAAAGAACTATCTCAAGTGACGCTTTCCATTTATAATCTCAAAGGACAACTAGTTACTACTCTGCTCGATGAGGAACTCGATCCTTCCGCATCACATTGTGTCGAATGGGACGGAACTGCAAACGGAAAAAAACTCGCAAATGGCATCTACTTCTATAAACTCGAAACTGACAAAAAATTATTTCTTAAGAAAATGGTTTTGATGAGGTGAAAATTTCATTTATTTAGATTTTACAGCAAATAAATAATTTAATGGTTTGTCATTTACCACTCCATGACATTGGGTGAATTATTTGACGAAAATATGTAAATTGGTGAGGATTTTTTACAGTGAAAATCAATATTCAAAAGATGGTTTTTTTCATATTTTTTGCTGTCCCATAACGAGGCGAGTCAGCTTTTTCCAATATTATTCAGGCAAAATATGTTAAAAGATCAAATTTGATTAACTCGATTTGAGAATTCTTAAGCCGGTTTTTTATTTCTCCTTCACTACTACTGTTCCTGCGATAAGATCATGAAACCCCTGATGCTTTTTCGTAAAGAGAATGAGAAATATTCCAAGACCGCCAAAAAGAATTGAAAATATTTTTAATAAAAATCGTATTAAAGCAGTCATAAAAGTAATCCTGGAATCGTCATGACTGTCTTGCACTTGGATGCCGATGAGTAATTTCCCAATGGTTCCCTGCAAAGAGGAGCATTCAAATGCACAATAATAAATAATAATAAAAATGATATACATAATGACGTGTGTCCCAAACATTAAACCCCACGCATCTTGAAAGAAAAAGCAGATGCCGTCACATAAATAGTATAGTATTATAATGAAGGGCAAATCAAGAATAAATGCCGCTAATCGTCGAAATATACTCGCATAAGATACTGAACTCATTATCACTCCATAAAATCAGTCTCATATTAATTATCCTTTTAGATTAACTCTATTGAATCTTTATTAACATATACCAAATAGATAAAGTTTATTTTTTTTGTCAAAAAAAACGGCTCGAGAATTTACCCCGAGCCGAAGAAAAAGAAATTAATTTCTTATTTACATTAATCCCATTCCAATAGCAAGACTGAAAGCAAAGATGTCGAGTTTGTGTTTCCCGGGCATATTCTCTGGTGCACCAACAGTAGGATATTTTGCAACATCACGTTCTTTACCCATGATATATTCGAGACCGAAATCGATATCAAACTTGCCAGCGCAGAAACCTAAGCCGGCAGTAACAGCATTGTTTGTGGAGGAAGGGAATAGTATAGTAAGAGTTGAATCCGGAGCTGGAGCTGGATCATAATAAAAACCTGCACGGAGTGCTAATTTTTCACTCGCCATGTACTCAAGACCAAAGCGTAACTGGGTACAATCTTTCCAGTCAAGCACAAAAGTGTCATCACCGGTTGTTGCTGTTGCGGCTTTCCAATAGGGATCTTTAAAATCTGTGTGGAATTCTTTTTCACTTTTTGCCCATTGGCTATATTGTGCATCAGCAGTTATGGTAAGATTCTCCATTGGCTTTACTGCAACACCAAACGCTGCCCAAAGAGGCCAGGCAACATCACGATCGAAATCACTTGTCCCAAGATAACCCATAAAGGACATGAGTGCATTTTCAGCTTCACCGCTCATGGTGACTTTGATCTCCGTACGTGCACTTACACCAAATTGGATCATCTCTGACAATTTGCAGAGCAAACCACCGGAAACACCAAATCCTGTGCCTGTTGAAGATTCGGAATATTGAAACCCATGAGATACACCCAAAGTATCAGTATAGATTGAAGGTCTCTTCATATCAAACATGCCATAGAAGATGTTACCTGTTACACCAAAAGAGAACATGTCGTTGATCTTGTAGGCAATTGTCGGTGCAATGTCAATCACGCCGATTTTTGACATCCATTCGAGATCACCAGCGGAGATTGGAATCAGATCTGCGCCATTATACTCTGCACCGAGACCTGCCGGCACAAAGACTCCAAGCCCAAAGGCAAGTTTGCCCATGCTGTAATTTGCAAAGAGATTTGGGCTTGCATAATGATTTGTTTTAGTTTTTGCATCAATAACGAAATAATCCGGTGGATACCCAAAATCGGATGAATTTGCTTTGTAGGTGCCGAAGGGAATAATATCAGTACCGAAAGCATAGAGGGAAGAGTTCTGCCCTGCAAGACCTGCAGGATTCCAATAGATTGCAGTTGGGTCATCTGCAAGACCCACCATTGCTCCACCCATTCCCAAAGCTCGCGGTCCAACACTGTTTAGACTGAGACCATTTGCAAAGAGTGAAGATACTGAGAAGATAGTAACTAGAAATAGAACTAATAGTCCTTTTTTCATACCTACTCCTTTCATTATTTTGATATAGGTTATTCGAAAGAAAAATTCCTTAAATTTTTGTCAATAAATTTACTTCCATTATACTTTCTATTTATGCTTATAATAGCCAAATGTTATATAGAGATTGCAATAAGTAAAAAAAAGTGCTAATATTTGAAAAGCCAAAAGCTCGAATCTTTAAAAAATTATACTCTAATTTTATTCCTAAAATTTTTCATGCCTGCAAAGGTGTAACATAGTGAAGACAGGTTTTCCCCAGCACTAAGTCCTTATATAACAGTGTAGTGTGACGAATACTGGTAGCGTTATTCTTTTTAGTTTCGGTTTAGACGAATTAAAACAGTATTTACTTACTCCAATCCAAGCAGGTATGCGATCTTATCCCATGCAGCGATCCTTTTGGTTTCGAAACGATCGAGATAAACCTCTTCACCGGTTTCTATATAATCTATTGCTGCGTTACCTTCATCAATAAGAATACCAAACGCATCGATTATCTCGGACACATATGCAATACCTTCACTGTTCATGACACCAGAATCGAGCAGCACATTGAGTTGGTCAGAAACCGCTTCACACATACCCACATATTCCAGGAGCATATCAACGGTTTCTTGGTCTGTGTATACTGTTCTGCGTGTGCGGCGGAATCAGAAGGATTCCGACGGTAACAAACAACCCAAACTCTGAATCGGTACGATTCAGACGAAACGAACTGATAACACGAACCGCTGACACGCTTGTTAGCAGCATCTTATTCATTTTAATAGCAAACACTTTTTCACAACTTTAGTTTTGCCATTAATATTCAACTTATAATAATAAATACCAGAACTAACTAGTTTTCCAGACTCATCATCACCGTTCCAAATAATGGAGTGAACACCTTTTATAAATTCATTGTGAACTAACGTTTTGATTTTTTGGCCTGTTATGCTGAAAATTACAAGGTCAACTTTAGCTTCCTTTTGAATTGAAAACTCAATTATTGTTGTAGGATTGAACGGATTTGGATAATTATTCAATGTTAATCTTTGAATCTGAAACTCAGTATTATCAATATCAGTTAATTGATCATAATAATATGCTCCCATATCTGCAATTGTTCCATCAGGATCAGGAGGATAATTTGGGTTTCCAGCATCTATACACGGTGAATTTTCAATTAAATGATAATCTCCATTACCAGGATCCACAAATAAGGGATCAGCATCTATATTACCTTCCAGCCAAAAAACTGTGCCGTTATTGTTTGTTACAATTCCAGCTTCTCCACCTTGAATATCAGAATATGAAACTGTAATTGAATTTGGGTATGAAACTGGCAAAAAATAAATTTCTAAAGGTATATTATCCCATACAATACAATTTTCTAAATACGGACTGGAGCCACCACGACAAGTAATTCCACCACCATTGCTATTATCGGAATTATTAGCAATTGTTACATTAATAAAGCTTGGGTTAGAATGATCATTCAAACAAATTCCACCACCAGAATTATTAGTTATTTCTACATACTTAAAATTTGGATTAGAAAATTTATAACAATAAACTCCTCCAGCCCAAAAATCAGCAGAATTGTTAATTATAGAAACATTCTCAAAACTTGGGTTGGAGTGATCTCTGCAAAAAATACCAGCACCACCGGGACCATTCTCTGTTAAACCTCTAGTTATAGTCAGGTTTTCAATAAATGCATCACTAACAGATAAAAATTCCATTACTCTACCTGAGTTTTCCGCATCCAAAATTGTATCTTCTTCTCCGTTCCCTGATAAATTGACATAATTATTCCACTTAATTGGAAAACTTTCTCCATTTGTTGTAGGACTATAAATTCCTGCACTAAGATGAATTGTATTTGTAGTGACGCTATCCGAATATATGCGAGACAAAGCATATTTTATTGTTTTTAGTGGAGTTTCAGGCGAAGTACCGTTATTGGAATTATCTCCTTCAACAGAGACATAAACATCTGAATTAATTAAGCTGTCTTCTACACTATGCAAAATATCAAATGCAAAATTATCAATCGGTGACGCATAATAATCCGTTGGTATCATTACAGTGAAAGTATCTACAAAAACATCAATAACAGGAAATTCAGTTTCATAAATAAAAATATCTGAACCTGCACCTCTGTTATTCGTAATTGTATTTGAATAAATATTGCTACGATTTTCTGATGAAAATATTGGGTAAGAATTAAACCAACAAAATATTCCTCCGCCGGTTATTTCAGCTGTATTATTATTTATTGTTACATTTTCTAAATTTGGATTGGAATTTGATTCACAAAAGATACCACCACCTTTTCCTAAAGATGTATTATTTTCGATAATTACATTAATGAGATTTGGATCAGAATCTTGACAGCAAATCCCAGCTCCTTTATTGGATGAATTGTCTGATATCATTACATTTTCTAAATTTGGATTAGAACTATAACAGCAATAAATACCACCACCGGAATTAGCAGAATTTGAACTTATTATTACATTTTCAACATTTGGACTTGAGTGTTCACAATATATTCCAGCACCTGTATTAGCTGAATTGTTATTTAATTGTACATCATGTATATCTGGGTTAGAATAGTTACAATAGACCCCACCACCATAATAAGCTGAATTGTTAATGATTGTTAAATTCTCCAAATCTGGATTTGAACTAAAGCAAGCTATCCCACCTCCATAATCAACTCCATAATTACTTATTAAAATCAAATTCTTTAAACTTGGACTGGAATTTTCACAATATATTCCTCCTCCATAACCAAAAAAACCGTTTTGAATTGTAAAATCTTTAATTAATGTTGATAAATCTATAATTCCATTCAATTCTTGACCAAAAAGAATTACTGATGATAAAGAATCACCATCAATAATACAACTATTTTCATTTGAACCAATTAGCTTTAAACTATTTACTTCTGGCCAAATTATGTTTTCAAAATAAATCCCTTCAGCTACTAAAATAGTGTCACCTTCTGATGCAAAATTTAATCCTTCTTGTATTGAATCAAAATCTTCAGGAATATTAATAATTGTCGCTGATAGATTTGAAATAAATAGAATATAAAAAACAATCAATAAAACTCTCATTTATCCTCCAAATTTTTAAGTTGCTGCTAATGTTCTGCGTGTGCAGCGGGATCGGAACGATCACGCCTGGAAACGAACCAACCAAAGTTTGAATCGTAAAATTCAGACGAAACAGACTGATAACACGAACCGCTGACACGCTTGTTAGCAGCATCTTATTCATTTTAATAGCAAACACTTTTTCACAACTTTAGTTTTGCCATTAATATTCAACTTATAATAATAAATACCAGAACTAACTAGTTTTCCAGACTCATCATCACCGTTCCAAATAATGGAGTGAACACCTTTTATAAATTCATTGTGAACTAACGTTTTGATTTTTTGGCCTGTTATGCTGAAAATTACAAGGTCAACTTTAGCTTCCTTTTGAATTGAAAACTCAATTATTGTTGTAGGATTGAAAGGATTGGGGTAATTTGATAACGATATTGAATCATTTTGTATTAAATGGTTGTTAGTTGATACTAAATTTTCATCAGTTCTAATTAAATGAATTAAATCTTTCTGATAAAATATGAATCCATTATCGTTAAGCTGTTTGAAATAAAATTTTGGAAAGTCTGAAATTTCTTGAATATGATTTAAAGCGTAATCATATTTATCTAATTTATAAATATTACCTAATCTTGAAGCTGCTAAAAAACAATTTTCGTTTATTAAATCGATTGCGTAGAAAAATGAAGCATCAATTGAATTAATCAAATTACCGTTTAAATCTAGTTTGATGATTTGTTCGTTAGTTGATAATATTATTGTATTATCTGATAATTCTACGATTGATGGATCGATGTATAAACTATTTGGGTGATATGTCCATAATAAATTACCTGTTGCATCTACTTTTACAAGGTCATAGTACACTCCATTTGGATCATAAACACACATTTTTAATACGAAACAATTATCAATTGTTTTAACTCCAGAAATGAAACTATTGCCCTCAGCAAAATCATAAGTCCATATTATATTCGCATCAAAATCTAATTTCATAATGTTTGCACAGTGCGAAGTAATGCTCCTACCACAAATATATAGCCCGGTTTCATCTTGATCGATACTGCAAGTAACATTATGATCATCAATAATTTCTACCCATAATTGATTTCCATCAAAATCAATTTTTTTTATGAATGTATCTGAAACGCTTCTAGTAAAGATATAATATCCTTCTTCAGCTTCAAATATTCCTCGTAAAAATGATAGACCTGATGAAGTCCATAGATTATTACCAATACTATCAAATTTCGTTAATTTATCGTCAATAATGGCTCCACTATAAGGATCATACCAAACAGAAGTGTAGAGTATTATATATCCACCATCGGAACTAATAAGAAATGAGGGTTTTACATAACATTCATCATATCCCATTAATCCATAATTGACTTCCCAAATAATTTCTGAATATAATAGAGAGAATATTATCAGAATTAATACAATGAACATAAGATTTAGTTTCATGCAATTTCCTCTATTTTAAATGCAGCTAATGTTTGTATCCCCGACAATTTTGTCGCGAACACCCCCAATTTGGTGTTGTATACGACAAATGTCGTGAATATGTCATATAGATCGGTTGTCATTTTTTTTATTTCTCAATTATCCAATAGTCTCACAATTGTATTTTTTGCAGCATGAATGTTTTCGCCAGTTGTGTTTGAGCTTTTATAACCTGAAAAATGTGTTGCAAAATTTTGCCGTAGGTTAAAAATAGTTGCCTTATTTCTTTTTTCCATTTTTATAATCATCCTGAATGTTTTTCTTTAACAGGTAAGCTCTTTTTCTGTCAAGAAGAATAAAATCTCCGCTTTTTTATAATCGAGTAATATAGTGTAAAAAAAATAGGGAGCATGAACGATGCCATGCTCCCCGCAATATTGTATATGATGTATTTTGATTAATTGATGGTCAACTCCGCATAAAAGCTATCCTCAACCTTTGTCAGCTTGAAGCCACGCGATCTGAACATGTGCAGCATGATATGATTATCAACTAATATGTTTGCATAGATCTTCTGAATTCCTCTCGATTGTGCCAAATCAATAATATAATCGGTGAATTTATTACCAAGTCCCATATTTTGCCATGGGTCAGCAATGACGATAGCAAACTCAGCCGTGTTTCGTATCACGAGTCGGTCGTGAAGAGAACGGCTTGGGATAAATACACTGCCGTGCTTTTCCCGAACCCTTGACTCCTTTGATCATTCACCCGCCGAGTTTTGGATTAATGATATTCAGAATAATGCCGAGAAGGAGCTCTTCCTGCCCGACGATTGCTGCAAACGGATAATGAATCTTTCCCATTTTTACCTCATGTATCTATTATTTTATTTTCATAACGTTCAGACAGTTCCAACGTTCACTCTAGCCCTCAAAGCCTTTCCCCTGAGAGAGTAAATGTGCGCCAGCGAACGGAACAACCATGTTATGTGATGTATGGGTTTTAGAGTAAACTATTTGATCCCCTTCTCACGCAGAATCGTTCTGAAATCAGATATTTATTTTTAATGGATCTGTATCTAATAATGATACTTTCCATTCCTCTTTTTCTTTATCAAATTCAGTCATTTTATTCATTGATATTTTCATGTATTTCCCATACGCAATTGCTGCAACATCTCCATTTTGTAGTAATATTTCTCCTGAGCCTTCAAAGATTCGTCTAGAATTTCTTGTTATCCTAGCAATAACCTTTAGTTCTTCATCTAATGGAATAGGCTTTTTATACTTTAAATTTAACTCTACAGTTACACCAAAAAAATTTTCATCTGTAATCATAATTGCCCGACCAATTGTCTCATCTAATATTGCTCCTGCAATTCCTCCATGTAACGTTCCTGGATAACTTTGATGCTCTTCAAGGGGTTTAAATATAGCAACTAACTCATTATTCTCTAATTCATAAAACGAAGCCTTAAGACCAAATTCATTTTTCAGCCCACAAACAAGACATTTTCTACAGTTCTGTTGCTTTTTCTTAACCTGATATTTCATTTTAGCTCTCTCTTTAATTTTTTAATTCTATTCAATTTATAAAGAACAATTGCTACCAATTTTTAGAGAAGTTACGATTACCATTTAATGGTTTTTAATTTTTCGCTTTAATTTTATACAATAATAAAAACTCGCATAATGTTTGGCGTGTGCGGCGGAATCAGAATGATTCCAGCCGAAAACAAACAACACAAACCCTGAATCCGCCAGCTGGCGGATCAGGACAAAACCACCGCGAGACCAAATCGACGACGCGCGTGTTAGGGGCAAAATTCAATTCGAATTTCATTTATCTTATTTACCTATATTGAAATAAGAAAGCAATCGTTTCCGAAAAGAATCATCATTATATTCATTTATTAATCCTACAATACCAATATAGGGAACACAGTAATAAGTGATATTTTCATCATCTTTGATTAGTTTGTAGACATGGCATCGAAAATTTCCATATGGGGTCAATAAATCTGTTTGTTTACCAATACATTCAACTGTATCGTTATCAAATGACCAAATTTCACCAACTTCTACGGGGTATTTGAATAATAAATTTTTAGAAATTTCATAATAAATTGAATCTCCTGTTTCATATAACCTACCGTAGTGAAATAATCCATCGGTATCATTACTATATAAGTTACTTATAATAGTTCTGTTATTAGAATAATCATTTATTGATTCCTCTACTAAACAAGATAAAGTTATTTCTTCTCCCTGATATTCAATTACAATTTGTTTAATTATTTCATTATAAAATGATTCAATTTGCACGTTACCATTATTGAAAACAGAATCAATATAGGTCCAATTATTACCAACCTGAAGATTCCAAATTATGTTCGGTTCAGGCGTTGATTCAGTTGATTGACTACACCCGAAAAATACTAAGCCAACTACTATAATATAAAATAATTTCATATAATCTTCCTCACTTATAATTTTCAGATATTGCCCCTAATGTTTGGCGTGTGCGGCGGGATCGGAACGATCACGCCCGAACAAACCGACCAAACCTGAATCGGTACGATTCAGACGAAGCAAACCAACCAGCCTACCCGCTGACACGCTTGTTATGCGATTCAATTATTTTTCAAAAAACACAAAAGACCTAAATTATTAATAATCCGAGAATTCTTCAAATCAGCTTAAATCGAAAGTCTGAAAAATCATTTAAACGCTAAGAAAGAACGACGACTTGAAAAACCTGATTAATAAACTAAAAGTTAGAATAATAATTTTCTGTCCAAAACAAAAAGCAAATTGATTAAACTTTTTTTTAGAAACTTTCAAATCTTCAAGAACTTCAATCGTTTTTTTTAGAATTAATCAAGCTGTTTTACAAACCTGAATTTTGTCCGTTCAGATTTAATTTTAAGATGTAAGAATCTTTTTAGATTTTAAAACCAATTTGTTTTTCGGTTTCTTTAAAAAAATAATTGAATCACATATAAAGATTTAAAGATCAATATTTAGCTAAATCTAAATTAAAAAACATGCTGACACAATTTAATGTGATGAATTTAACTCTACCCAAATTCACTTATTGATACGTCACCATTATTTCTGTTTACTTTAATTTCAAAATCTGGATATTCAGGGCTCCAAAAGAATACCCAATTTTCATCGATTAATTCAGGTTCACCAAGGGATATACTGTAATCTTCATAGCATTCTTCCATAATGAAAATAGCACTGGATTTGGTGATAGGAATTATAACTGAATGTGAAAGTTCTAATTCGTAGGGTTCAGGGCTCATCCCATATACGGTTACAGAACTTATTTTCTCAACATCTGTAGAATCACAACCTGCAATGAGTATGCTCATCAATACAAGGCTAATCAAAATTCTAATTTTCATAGTTGACTCCTTTCTTTTTTTATAGCTTTTCCATTACAAAAATGGATTTTAGCTGATATCAAATTTCGCATAATGTTTGGCAGCTGCCACGCTCTTCCTGCTTATCTTCTTGCTTGGCTGTGGAGCTGTGTGTTATGGGCATTTCCTATTCATCAAATCACTTATCTTTTTCACCATACTCTTTCATTCGATTAAGAATCTTTTCTTCAATATTTTTAGCAGAAGGTATTTTATCACTTAATTCTTTGGGCAATTTTTGAGTTAGTTTATAATTAGAAACACCGACTGGTTTATTAATTCCTTTTAAAGCAAATTCAACTTCAATTCTATCACGTTGAGCACAGAGAATTATACCAATTGAAGGATTTTCTCCTTCTTCACGAACATATTCATCAAGGATATTCAGATAAAAATTCATTTTACCTGCATATTCAGGTTTAAAATCACCAGCTTTCAATTCAATTGCAATTAAGCATTTAAGAACTCGGTGGTAAAATAAAAGATCGATATAATATTCTTTTGTTTCAGTTTTGATGCGATATTGATTTCCCATAAAAGCAAAACCATATCCAAATTCAATCAGAACATCTCTGATTTTGTTAACCATTCGTTGTTCCATATTTCGTTCTAAAACTGGTTTAGAAATTCCAAGAGTATCAAACATATAGCTGTCTTTCATTGCCTCATCAGCTTGTTCTGCGAGATGTTGAGGTAAAGTTGCAGGGAAATTGTGTTGCTTTTCAATTGATGTATGACGACTAAAAGCATCCGCTTTTATTTGATTTAACAAAACATTTCGAGTCCACCCATAATCTTTTGTTGCTCTTAAATAGTATTGTTTTTCATTTTCAACTTTTATTTTTTGCATTATTAAAATATTATGTCCCCAAGGAATATTTAAAGTAGCTTGTAGCAGATTTTCCTTATCTTTGTATGCAAGGTAGAATTGACGCATATACTTAAGATTTGTTAGTGAAAAACCTGCTGTCGTATTTTCGATACTTTTTATATCATCTGCCAATTTACTAATAATACTGCTTCCCCAACCGAATTTCTTTTGTTTAGAAACAATGATCTCTCCAATTGAGAAATATAATTTGGTCATTACTTTTACTGTTTCATTAACAGCATTTATTCGAGCAATTTGTATCTCGTTAAGAATATCTGAAAGAAACAGATCATAATTACTTTTTTTCATTAAATTACCTCTCCTTGTAAATAGCCAACAGCTGTTGGCTTTTTGCAATTCAATTTGGTCAACAGTTGTTGGCTAAATTGAATATGCAAGGTTTATTTCATTTCTTTAAACCCTTGATCCTAATTTTTTCAAGCAACAATTTTATTTTTTCGATGAAATTTTGAATTTCTGTTTCAGAATACTTTTTTGAAATAACCCACTTTAAATTAGTTTTCGCTTTTTTAAAGTGTTTGAGTTTTATTAATTCATTTTTAAAATCTGAAATAATTTTTTCTGGGTTATTAACTTTTTTAGTTATTTCTTCAAATCCTGTATAAATACTTTGTTTGTAAACAGAATCTGGAGGATATCCGAAGCATAATGCTACAAATCCATTATCAAAGGGTACATTTAAAGAAAATCCTTTAGAACCCCAACGAAACAATAATTCTTCCTTTTCAGCAAATTCAAACAGCTTTTTGAATACAATTTTACCATTTCCATCTAATGAATCGGTAAAATTCTTTATATTTGTTTTAGGTAATTGTTTGTCTGATTTGACTTTTTGCCTTATGAATTCTTCATCACCTACGATAAAATCACTTGAAATCATTTTAATATTTGTTTTGTTAATAAAATATTTAAATTCGACACAATAAACCTCAATTCCTTTTTTTCGTAAATATAATGAAGTTTGCTTTATCTCTTTTGTAATATCTTGTGCAACGATTACCAATTTTGAGTTTTTATTCCAAGAAATGTTATTATTAGAATAATTTTCATAATATTGTTGATGATAGTCTTCAAGCTCGAATTCCTCACTCGAATAATTTTGAAAAATCTCATTTAGCTGTTCATAATCCAAGTTATCAATAAATGAAGCATATTCAACTAATTGAGCGAGAGTTTCACGAGGAGTTTTATCTCTTTTTAATTCAATAACAACTGTATTACCAAATTCATCAATTCCAAGCAAATCAATGAAAGTATTTAAGTTAGTTGTAACTTGGCGACCAATTATTAAAATTTTACTTTTTTCAAAAAAATATTCAGGATTATTTTCAAGAAGAATTTCTAAATCAATTTCTTTGTTTTGTTCCTTAAACTCTTTTTCCTTAAACTGAATAAATTTACCACTTTTATCAATAGTGAACAACTTCATAGTATTCTATCTCCTTGCCCATAATGTGTGTGTCCCCGACAATTTTGTCGCGAACACCCCCGACTTGGTGTTGTATACGACAAATGTCGTGGATATGTCATATAGATCGGTTGTCATTTTTTTTATTTCTCAATTATCCAATAGTCTCACGATTGTATTTTTTGCAGCATGAATGTTTTCGTCAGTTGTGTTTGAGCTTTTATAACCTGAAAAATATGTTGCAAAACTTTGCTGTAAGGTATAAATAATTGCCTTATTTCTTTTTTTCATTTTTATAATCATCCTGAATGTTTTTCTTTAACAGGTAAGCTCTTTTTCTGTCAAGAAGAATAAAATCTCCGCTTTTTTATAATCGAGTAATATGGTTTAAAAAAAAGAGGGAGCATGAACGATGCTATGCTCCCCGCAATATTGTATATGATGTATTTTGATTAATTGATGGTCAACTCCGCATAAAAGCTGTCCTCAACCTTTGTCAGCTTGAAGCCACGCGATCTGAACATGTGCAGCATGATATGATTATCAACTAATATATTGGCATAGATCTTCTGGATTCCTCTCGATTGTGCCAAATCAATAATATAATCGGTGAATTTATTACCAAGTCCCATATTTTGCCATGGATCGGCTATGACAATAGCAAACTCAGCCGTTTCATTGTATTGATCAGCGATCAGTCTCACCACTCCAGCCATCTTTTTCTGCCCATTTTCTGTCACTTCGGCGATGATTGCTATTTCTCGATCATAGTCTATTTGGGTATATCGCACAAGCTGATCATGAGAAATGTCTTTAATAAGCTGGAAAAATCTGAATCTTTGTGTTCTTTCGGAGAAGTTGGAGAACATCTCTTTTTCCATAATTTCATCTTCGGGTTTGACTGGTCTCAATATTGCTTTTTCCCCATTCTTCATTGTGAACTCGGTAATAAATTCTGAGGGATAGGGGGAGATTACAAGATGTTTGTGTGGATATTTTTCCGTAACCTGTATTGAATCATCCAGCAAAACTTTAGCATCGAGCACAACTCCACCACGCTCATCCACCCCAAAGGGATTGATGTCCACTTCAGTAATTTGGGGGAAGTCCATGATCATGTAGGCAAATTTATACAGAAGGAACTGGATGGATGTGATGTCCGCTCCCGGCATGCCCCTGTAGCCCTTGATCAACTTGTATATCTTCGTGTCCTCTATGATCCTCATGGCAAGCGCCATGTTCAGCGGAGGTAAGCCAATGGTGGTATCTTTAAATATTTCTACTGCAACACCACCCATACCAAAGACAATAGTGGGACCGAAAATCGGATCTTTCTTACAGCCGACGATCAACTCATATTTTCTTTTAAGCATCTGCTCGACGAAAACTCCACGGATATCTGCATTGGGAACCTTAGCTTTCGAAGATTTCAATATCTTTTTATATGCCTTCCTAGCTTCTTCCTTATTCACAATGTTCAGTATAACTCCACCGACATCGGTTTTATGTAGAATATCGGGTGATGCGATCTTCATAACAATGGGGTAGCCGATCTTTTCAGCTAATTCTATTGCTTCTTCCTCTGTTTGTGCAAGCCCATTCTTTATTACGGGAATATAATAATAATCCAGTAACTGCTTTGCTTCAAATTCCGTCATAACAGTTCTGTTGTCGGCAAGAACTTCGTCGATAAGTTTTTGGCCTTGAGCTTTTTTCGGTTTGAACTCATGGGGTATTTGTGATGGTGTTTCATTAAGTATCTCCAGATTTCGGGAGTAGTCATACATATACATAAAGCATTTTACTGCATCTTCCGGAGTCGGATATACTGGAATTTGGTTTCTTTCCAGAATTTGCTGACCTTTTTCAATATCATCTGCGCCCATCCAGGATGCCAGCACAGTTTTTCTACATTTTCTGGCAACTGTAGCGACTTTCTTTGCCACGCCTGCCGGATCAGTCATTTCCTGTGGAGTAAGAATTACCAGTACACCATCGACATTTTTGTCTTTTGCGCACAACTCAACGGCTTTTTCATATTGCTCGGGACCTGCATCTCCAATTACGTCAACAGGGTTTCTCCTGCTCCAATTTGGTGAAAGGTATTGGTTCAGTTCATTTATAGTATCTTCAGATAGTTGAGCTATCTTACCACCTTTTTCGATAAGAGTATCTGTTGCAATGACGCCGGGACCGCCCGCATTTGTAATGATGGCAAGTCTATTACCTGCAGGTTTTTCCTGCATTGCAAGCGATTGAGCAATATTGAACAATTCATCAATTGTATTCACTCTGATAACACCAGCCCTCTTGAATGCGGCATCAAATACAAAATCATTACCAGCCAGACTTCCTGTGTGTGACATTGCTGCCTTTGCACCTTCCGAACTTTTTCCTGCCTTTAGGACAATGATCGGTTTGTTACTTGCGAATGCTCTTGCTGCACTCATAAAACTTCTGGCATCTGTGAGTGTTTCCATATAAATGACAATACTTGTCGTGAGCGGATCGGTTCCAAAATAGTCGATCAGGTCATGAAAGCTGACATCGATCATCGAGCCGATAGAAACAAAATAGCTAAACCCCACATTCTGCTTTACAGACCAGTCTAAAATTGCCGTACAGAGCGCACCGCTTTGTGAGATGAATGCGATCTTGCCGGGCAGTGCCATCTTATTTGCAAAGCTCGCGTTTAAATGAATAGAGGGTTTGATGAATCCAAGGCAATTCGGACCGATCAACCTCATGCCATACTTTCTAACGCTATCTGTGATCTGTTTTGTAAGCAGCTTACCTTGCTCGCCTATTTCAGTGAAACCTGCAGAGATCAGAACGATGCCGGAAACCCCTGCTTTCCCGCATGCTTCGACAATTGCAGGAACTGTCTTTGCGGGTGTTGCAATAATGGCAAGGTCAACTTTGTCTGGAACCTCATCGATGTTTGCATATGCTTTTACCCCTATAACATTCGTACGTTTGGGGTTTATTGGATAAACGATGCCGTCAAATCCAGATCCTATAATGTTATTCATCAGAGAATATCCGACGGTTCGCTCACGAGCAGTTGCCCCGATGACAGCGATCACTTTTGGATTAAAAAGTTTGGTTAATTTCTTAGTACCCATTTCTATTTCCTTTATTTATTATATTGATTTCCAATGTTTTGAGAGTGCCTGCAGCGCCATTGCTTTCCTGCCTTCATATTCATAATGAGTTTGTATCATTGAGTCTGTTTCCCGCTCCTGGAACCTCATTTCATCATGGTTAATACCATCCAGAAAACTGAACAGGCATTTAGGGAACATCTCAATATTATAACCACCCTCAAGTGTGGCAAATACATTATCGAAGTTTTCAGAAAGTAATCTGCCAATTTTATAATACGCATTCAATGAAAGGCGCAGGTCCAGAAGAAGGTCGTACTGATGTGAGTCAAACCCTGCTGAGACAGCTACGATATCAGGATTAAATTCCTTAGCGATCGGCATGAATGTCTCAACTGCGTCCATATAAATTTCATCTCCACTGCCGGGAGGTAAGGGAACATTTATTGTGTATCCCTCTCCTTTTCCAGCACCGATTTCATGTGCATCTCCGCCACCCGGGAAAGCAGGATACTGATGAATGGACCAGTATAATACTCGATCTGAAGTATTAAAAAATTTCACGGTACCATCTCCGAGGTGACCGTCAAAGTCAAAAATCAGTACACGCTTGCCTTTGTTTGCATGATACTGTGCAGCGATTGCGATATTATTAAAAATACAGAATCCGCTGGATCTATCTATGTGTGCATGGTGACCGGGGGGTCGGGTCAATGCAAAATCGCCGGTTTCGGATGCCATGATCGTCGCTCCTACTGCATATATGGCAGCTTCAAAACTGCCCGGTGATACGATTGTGTCATTATCAATATGACCACCGATCATGCATGCTTTTTCAACGCTCTGAATATATTCGGGAGTATGTACCAATGTAAGGTATTTTTCACCATTCTCGACTTCTGTCACCGGCAGATCGCCAAGTGAGGTCAGCCGCTTTTTATTTTCCGGATGCATGCCTGTATCGTGTTCCAAAAATACAGGATTATAGATTAATTGCATTCTGATCCTTTCCTACAGCGAGATGAATATGTATTTTAATATTATTTTCATAATAAACCGACTTAAATGTGCTTCTTTGGTTTGGGGTAAAAGCTGTCAAGTAGTTTGCGCTAATAATATAGTCTGTATAGTTGTTGATTTTAATATATCTATGCAGGATGAATCTGCTTCTACTCAAAGGAAGGTTAAATAATAAATTTGGAATCCTAAGGAACGAGGATTCCATGTTTAGTTTGCACCTCGACTCCTCGTCATTGCAATCCTTAGAAGTCGAAAAGTGAGTAGTAGTGGTGGTTACAATAATTTTTATGATATCCTATTTATCTAATAAATAAACATTAAATAAATCTTGCCAGAAAACTGTAGGATATCCTTCGTGAGTTCATCAAAAAAAATTGTGATGGTTTATAATATGGAATACACATTTCTCACATTATGGCTGAATGAAAATAGGGCAAACCTTATTGGTTGTTCGGTGAGGGATGTGTTTTACAACGATTCAAATTATATACTTGATCTTACTTCGACTCAGTTTGTTGTTTGTATTAATGGACAAAACCCGCTCTGTTTTATGGCAGAAGATATAACATTCATCGAGAATAATAGTAGTCCTCTTGCACTTCTACTCAAACAGCATCTTACTAAAAGTGTGGTTAAAACTGTAGAGATAAGAGAAAATGATAAAGTGCTCATTCTCACTTTTGAAAAAGAGTCATTTTATGGAGAGACATCAACCTATAAACTTATCATTGAGCTGATCCCGAGATATGAGAACCTGATCCTCACCCGGGTAGAAAAAGAGAAGAATATCATTTTGGATTGCCATCGAAGAATACATGTTTCCGATAGTAAGTTTCGGCAATTGTATCCGGGAATTCCATATAATTTTCCACCGGCAGTTGAAAAACCCTATATTTTTTCTGTGAGTAGATCACAGTTCGAAAGTTTATTCCCCGGGATACTTCCAGACTCATGGAAGGAATTTGTCACAAACTTCAGCAACTCACCAAAATTCTTAAAAAATATTTTCAAACCCGGTATGAAAACCAATGAAATGTGGGAATTCATAAGTATAGTCCGCACCATCTGCGAACAGTGGTCGGACAAGAATTCTGTATTCTACGATGCGAAGAAAAAACGCCTTAACCTTTTCAATGTGGCTGACTGCCTTGAAATTAAGACTGTGAATGATGCCTTTGCATATATGTATGAGCATGAGATCGTGCAGAATAGATTCCAACAGATAAAGGGAACCACTATAAGCTCCCTTACACACCAAAAGAAGAAATTGCTTCAGACCCTTACCCGGCAGAGAAAAGATCTCGAAGAACTGAAGGATGCCGAACACTGGCAGAAAATGGGCGAACTTTTGAAAACAAATCTTCATAAGATAAAACATGGAATGACTGAAATAGTGGTTACTGATTATTTTATTGATGGGAATCCGGAAATTGTGATCCCCATAAAAACTAACCGGACTCCGCAGCAAAACATGGCGCACTATTTCAAGAAGTATAAAAAAACACGCTCCGGTAAAGAAAAGCTCATTAAGAATACTACAACCCACAAAAAGAGGTTGGAGAAACTTGAAAAACAGATCGCTGAAATCAATGAGTGCAAGGGCATAGAAATTCTTGAGCACATGCTAAAAGATAAGAAATCAGCTTCAGGCATTCGAAAGAAAACCATTCCTTTCAGGAAATTTACACTTTCTGTTGAAAGCAGGCAATGGGATATTTTTGTGGGACGATCTAGCAAAGAGAATGATGAACTGACACTTCATTTTGCCAAACCAAATGACTGGTTCTTTCATACAAGAATATATCATGGTTCGCATATAATTGTAAAGAACCCAACAAAGCTCGAACATCTTCCTGAACAGCTCAGAGTAGTTGCCGCAGGTATTGCAGCTTATTACAGTAAGGCAAAGCATTCCACAAAAGTGCCGGTTGATTTTACGTTAGTGCGATATGTAACAAAACCCAGGAAAAGTGCACCCGGGTTTGTCGTATATAAAAATCACAAAACTGTGTTCGTGGACCCGATCAATCCAAGAACTTTGCAGCTTTGATCTAATCCCCTATTTCGTTATCATCAACAATGTCATGAAATGTAAGGAGTGGTAATTCCATATGGTAAAATACTTTCTTAGTGACATTCGGATGGAATAATTTGGAGAGCAATCCCCGCTTATGGTGAAGCAGTGCAAGCAGACTGACCTTTTTGTCTTTGACATATTCCTCAACTGCTTTGAGCACATCCTTATCCTGAACGATTTCAAAGAACATTGTGCCATTTTTGAATTCATTTTCAAAATGCTCCTTCATATAGTTCATGAGCATGTCATTAATGAGGTTTTTGTTAGAATGCTCTACATGCAGGCAGTGAATTTTCACTTTGAAAGGATCGAGTATGCTCACAAGATTTTCAACAGCCGATATATCAGACTCGTCAAAATCGGTCATGTAAAGTACATTTCGAACAACATGATATTCCGTGTTTTCGGGTATTGTAAGCACTGGTATGGCTGTATGTTCAAGAATTTTGAGAGCAATGCTTCCCAATAATCTGCCTGATTTATGTCCCTGTCCTGAGGAACTCATGATGATCATGTCGGGGTGATAGAAATCACAGATATCGAGGATCTCATATTCCGCCATACCATTTGCGACTTTTGTTTTGAGGTGTATGGTTTTTATTTCCTCATCTTTGAGCTTTTTATCAAGTTTATCTTTCAGACGTTTCATGCCGGCTTTTGCGGCTTTTTCAATACTATCCATGATCTCGGGAGTAATTAGAGTTGAGCTGTCCACCACGTCATCGGTCATATCTGCGGTTGCGATAGGATACATATAGGCGTGGAACAGTATAATCTCGGTCTCTTCTTTTTCGGCAAAATGAATCGCATAATTACATGCGCATTCTGTATTTTCGGAAAAATCAACAGGCACAATTATTTTTTTCATCAGAACCTCTTAGATTATTTATTTCTTTAGGTTTTTAAAAGGCAAATATGTCATAAAATCTGCATGATGAACGATGAGCCCCTCGGTTGTGCGCGTGAAGGAATCACCTTCTTTCGAATGAACTGCGATCACATGGCATACTTCATCCTGCACACCACACGCATGCGCAAGAGAAACCCCCGTAAAAGCATGGCGAAGGAGCTGACCGGATTTGCTGAACTTTATCGTATCACCATCTTTTTCATATTCAAGGAGTTTGCCTACATCAGCAAGTATCGCACCGGCAACAACGACATCGAGATCAATAGGAAGTTCGTTGCCAAAGAATTTCTGCATGATTTTCGCGGATTCATATGCTACATGCACCACTGCGCGCTTATGCGCCATAAAATTCACTTTGCAGTTTTCAACCAGAAGTGTAAATGGAATTCTTTGAAGATCTTCTGGTGTGAGAGCACTTTTTCTAAATGCCAATTCCCAGGTTGCAGCAGTTTTCTCACGCAAATCTTCATTTTTTATCCAGTCGAGTTCAGGCCAGAGTTCTTTAACTTCTTTATTCATTTTTTCTTAACCTTTAGTTTCGTTTCTATTAATGTTTTATGCGGTAAGTGGAGAAGGTTTGCGATCTTATGGGCAAGATAATCCTCATAGGTGTCGAGTATCTCATCAGTATAGATGATCCTCCAGAGATTTTCGAGGATCTTCGTCTTGTCTTCATCGGAGAAATTTTGGTTTATCAGATTTGTGAACTGCCATAGATCGATGCTTTTGTTGAGACTATGTTCTGTTTTTTCTATGAGTGCGTTGACTTCATCTTCGGCAAGGGAAAATTCATTTTTAAGAATTTCTATAATCGCGCTGCGTTCATCCTCCGAAAAATGTTCATCACTGTTTGCAATTTCCAAAAAGAGCGCACAGGTAGCGATCTGGATCATTTTTTTCGGAGATTCTGTATCACCGGACTTATCGGTATCGGGAGTCTGAAAAAAATTCTTCAAATTAAACATATCACTTCTCTAAAGAGGCCATTCGTTCTGTAAAGATTTTGTTTGTCGGATCGATCTTACCGGCATTTTCATACGCATCTCGTGCTCGTTCTAAATTGCCCTGTCCTTTATAAATATCACCAAGAAGAATATACTGATCAAAGTCAAATCCATTCAGATTGATCGCCTGATTCAACGCATCACCGGCTTCAGTATATTTCTGAAGATTGTAAAGCGCTTTAGCTTTGAGATAATAAAAAAACCAAATAGGATTTGATTCAAGGGCTAAATTAACTTGTTCAAGAGCTTGTTCATAATTTTCATCTTCAATAAGAAAATCAATTGTATATTTCATTGGAGAGATATAGGGGGGAAAAATTGTTGATGCTCTGTCAAAATAGATTTCTGCTGTATATTTTTCATCTTTTTGATGATAGATACGCCCCAGGTAGAATTGTGGCGGTGCGTAATTGCTTGCAAGCATAGATGCTTTTTTATATTGTTGCTCCGCTTCTACGAGGTTTCCTTCTTTTTCGTACATTAGTCCCTTGTTGATGGCTTCTATGACAGTGCTGGAAATTCCATTTTGGGTGGCAAGATAGGAGAGATATTGTATCTCAAGAAGTTCAAGTAACTGCTCGTCAGTGCATTTTAGAAATGAGTCTGAGATTTTTTGTTCAAATCCATCTATATCATTTAAACCAAGTGCGTTGAAGGCACCGATTATCTCATAATAGGGCTGTTTCTCGGTCGTGAGCTGGCTTTCAAGATTGATCATTGCGCTGTCATTCAGCACATAATGATCTCTTTCTATAATGATATTGAGCAGGTTGATTCCAGCGAGGAAATCATCAAGCCATTCGAGAAGCGCAAGTCGGTCTCTCTGCTCCGGGAAGAAGTCAATGGAATTTGTATTTATCTGGTAAAGACTATCAATAGTGTGTATGCTATCGGTATAGCAGAGCACTCTACTGAGCAGATCGATGTAAAAAGCAAAACGATTGTCAGAATAGTGTCCATTTTCAAAAATAGAGAGTTTCTGAAGCTTGAATTCACCGGTATATTTTTGCAGCAGAGCACCGGATTCGGTTACGAGTTGAAACAGTTTATCTTTCAGGGTGTTACTTTCGTTAGTCTGCACGTGATTAAAATATATCAGAAAACTATCCTGTGCCGTCGCGGTTTCCTCGAGTATCTCACTGAGTTTGTCGAGATTTTTTTTGGAAAGAGATCTCATGAGTTCCAATTTCAGTATATTAAATTCAGATTGCTTGGTATTGATCGTTATCTTCACATCATTTTTAAGTAATTGCATAACCAGCCGATAAAAAGAGAGTCCTTCCACTTCAGGTTTATTACTCAGAAAATCTTTTAATGTAGCAAAGGATTCGACATATTTTTGCTGATCAGCAAGTTCAGCGCCCAGAGTATAACATTGGCTGTAGACATTATAACCAGGCCAGAATTTTTCTGGAAGTGTGAGAGGTTGAGAGTTTCCGAGTTCATTCGAGAACGAAAATGGCATCGCAAGTACAAATTCATTTCTTGGAAATGCAGTAATTACTTCAAAGATCTTGTTTCTCGTATTGTATTTCGGGATGATGTTCTGTGGCTGGATAGTCTTATCATCCTGTATGATATGGATAGCGGCAATATCATCATCGAGTTCTTTCTCTTTAAAATTCCATGTGCCCATCGGCTGATAGTAGAAGTAGAGTGTATCGACTTTTTGAAATTCCTCCACGGTAAGTGATTCCAAGCCATCAATATCACAGAGATGAATTGATATGATCTTTTCTTTGGAAGGCGGAAAAGTTTTTTTCTCTTTGTACAGAAGATTCGTCTCCTGTGCAAAAAGAGCACATACGTAAAAAACGAAAATGAAAACCACAGCTAATATTTTTTTCATATAACCCCCAGGTTGTATGTGTATGAAAGCTTCCATTTTGTTTGAATAGATGTCAATTTTTATGTTTCCTTATCGATCAAAGTTTCAACATATTCAGCGATTGCCAGGCAGCAGGTGAGTCCCGGAGATTCAATTCCAATTAGATTTATGAAATTTGAATATCCCTTTTCTTTTTCATTTACAATAATAAAATCTCTGAAACCTTCACCCTTATTTTGAAGTTTTGGGCGGATGCCGGAATCGTCTTGCCACATCTCATCAAATTCGATATCGAGATATTCGGATACGGATTCGTGAAACTGCCTATGATATGTTTCGTCCATGCCATAACCCAACTCATCAACATAATAAGCATTCGGACCGAAAGAGAGCTCACCATTCAGGTTTATCCTGATATGAATTCCCAATGAGATGCCTGTCGGATCGGGAACAGGATACACCAGATGTTCAATATTTTTATACTTAGTTGTTTTGTAATATTCTCCCTTGCAGAGATGGATCGTGTAGTTGTGTTCTTCTGCGGGAATGCCAACCATTTCGGATACTTTATCAGCCCAGAGTCCGGCAGCATTTATGACAACTGGTGATTTTACTTTGAAGCCATCATCAAAGGTGACGATATACCCATCGTCAGTTTTTTTAATGCCAACAACTTCAGTGTTATATGAAATCATTGCGCCGTTTTCTTCTGCTATGAAATCGAGTTTTTTCATCACACTGTGCGTGTCCATGATGCCTGTTGACGGAACCCAGAGAGCGCTCTTTGTTTTGAATAGCGGTTCCAGTTTCTTTACTTTTTCTTCAGACAGGATTTTCAATCCCCTCACACCGTTTTTTGTTCCGTTTTCAAGAAGCTCTTCGAGTATCGGAATTTCTTCATCTTTGGTCGCAACGACGAGTTTGCCGCAATTTTTGTGAGCAATCTCATGCTCCTTCAAAAAAGCATAAAGCATATCTAAACCTTTTACGCAGAGTTTAGCTTTCAGGGTGTCCTGCGGATAGTAAATTCCGGAATGCATAACTTCGCTGTTCCTGCTTGAAGTATGCCTACCAAAGGATGGCTCTTTTTCTGCGACGATCACGCAGTCATATTTTTGGGAGAGCTGTTCTGCAATTGCCAGTCCGACAATTCCTGCTCCGATTATGAGTACTTCAACTTCTTCCATCGTGCTCCTCAGGTATGCTGAATTTGTTTTCCTTTTAGTGTCCAGCCGGTGGCGTCAACAATTTCGATATCAACAAAGGTACCAATGAGTTTACTGTCACCCGGAAAGACCGCGATTTTATTGTCCCGCGTTCTGCCAGAGAGTTCTTTATCACTTTTTTTACTGGTCTTCTCTACGTACACCTGTACGCGTCTTCCTATTTGTTCCTGATACTTTTCATAGGTGATGCGTTCTTGCTGATCTATAAGTTTTTGCAGGCGTGCAAGACGAATTTCCTCTTGAATCTGATCTGGATATTCTGCTGCGGCAGTGCCTTCGCGAGGGGAATATTTGAACATAAATGCATAGTCGAATCGGATTTCTTTCATGAGGTTGTAGGTCTGGATGAAGTCATCTTCGGTTTCTCCGGGGAAGCCGACCATCACATCGGTAGTGATGGCAATATTGGGCATGGCATTTCGTAATTTATGGATAATGTTGAGATATTTTTGGGGAGTATATTTACGATTCATTTTTTCTAATATTCTATCAGAACCAGACTGCATGGGCAGATGTAAATGTTCACAAAGTTTGGGTTCTGCGGCCATTACATTAATAACCTTATCAGAAATATCTTTTGGATGAGATGTTACAAATCGCAGGCGTTCAATGGATGAAACACGAGCAGCTTCTTTCAAAAGCTCAGGGAATGTGTATTTGCCATCATTATATGAGTTTACATTTTGTCCTAGCAGGGTGATGTCTTTGAAACCGTCGTTTCCTGCCTGTTCGATTTCAAAGAGAATTTCTTTATGATCTCTTGAGCGTTCTCTTCCGCGCACATATGGAACAATACAGTATGAGCAAAAGTTATTGCAACCCCGCATGATCGTCACAAATGCATTTACACCTTTACTTCTTACTGGATAAATGTTTTCGTAATTTTCAATATTGTTTTGAACATCAGCAAATAAGTGCTCTTTACTATTCATGCAAGAAGAGATAATTTCGGGTAGCTGTCTGTACTGGTCGGTTCCCACAACGAAATCCAAACTCTTTATCTCGTTGAGAAGCCCTTCGCCTTTTCGCTGAGCGACACACCCGATTAGTCCTATGAGTATATTCGGATTTTGTTCTTTTCTCGTTGCTTCTGCAGTGATCCTTCCCAGGACTCTATCTTCAGCATGCTGGCGCACTGTGCAGCTATTGAATATAATAATATCAGCATTATCTATTGTATCTGCTTTTTTATAGCCCGCATCAGAAAGAATACCTGCAACAAGTTCGCTGTCTGCCACATTCATCTGGCAGCCGTAGGTTCGGATGTAGAATTTATGGGATTTCATAAGGATGACTCAATTAGCATTTTTTTGATTAATCTATTTTTTTGATATTAATTTAGCTGATATTAGCAAAGACATTATTAATTTCCCTAAGAGTCTTCTGTATATTGAAAGATTTCTGCTCAATAAGTGTCAAGACGGGGAACACTTCATTTTTGATCCTTGATATCATCTCATTTATCTCCTTGTTTGTCCTACCGAGATTAATTCTATATTTGCTTAAGTTTGGAGAAAAATTATCCTCTACAAGTTTTTTCTGAAAAAGTTCTAGAAATTCTGTATCAAAAAAGTTGAATTTTTCATGCAATAAATACCCAAGATCATAAAAATCTCTGCCCGCAATAACCTTTCTTGTAGTTGATGCTCTAAGTTTTTCAGCTACCAATTCTTTTAAAGCAAGGCAATTAACTGATCCCGCATCAAAAAGGGGCTCTTTTGTAAAAGGATGCAGAAATTTATGATTAACCTTTTTCACTACTGTCGCGATAATGGGATTAAATCTAAGACCAATTTCAAGCTTTAAAGTTTCTCTCTTGTTAAGAACAACAGATTTGTATTCTAAATAAAAGATATACTGAGTTGATTCACTGTGCCCTGCAGTATCCAAATTTTTCACACTCATGCCAATTTTTTTAAGAAGGATATCTAGTTTATCTTTTATTGGTTTTATAGCATTTCGTCGTACGTTTCTTGTTGAATTATTTATGGGTAGTTTAAGGGTAAAATCCAAATCCTCACTCAATCTATGATAAGAATAAAAAATTTTACTCAAGCAGGTCCCACCCTTGAATATTAAATCACTACTTATCTCGCTTATTACAGAAAGCATAAGAGTAATATAATAGTCTTTTTCAAGAAGTCTTAATGGGAAGCCGGTCTGAGCGGAGGTTCTCTCCAAAATCCTCAGAAATTCATCTTTATCATTATGCAACATTTTCAATTACTTTCCATCTCTTATTTATTTTTCCTCTTCTTGATTCGGAGGGATAAAGCGATATGAGAGAGGTTTGATTTACACTCATTACCAGCGGCTTAAGAAATTTATCACTAATACCTGCGAGCTCTAATACAAATCCAATTCTCTTTCTTACTGCAATGTTAGAAAATTTTGCAGCATATTTAACAAGTTTCTTGATATCAACATTATCGCTTTCCACTTGGGTACTCGTAATCTCAAATACTTTTCTAAGACCTCCCACAGAACTTGAAAAATAGAACATATCAATGATTGTCCGTTCTTTATCACTGACTGTTACATCCGTGTTTTTTATTCTAATTTTTACTAACCCATACATTCTCTCTTTTGAAATTTTGATCATTTTGAAAACTGTTCCCCCAATATTTTTTTCACGCTGTAAGGATGTATTCAGGATATATATTGTCTGAAAAATCTGGTCTGTAAAACCATAATAATTATACATATTAGAATAACCAACGTAGTAATCGCCTTTCGGAAATAATACGGGTGGAATAAGGAATTCGTTTATTCTACGTCCCACAGGACCCGATTCAAGAGGTGAAAAATAATAAACCCCTCTTTTGATTAAGGTAATAATGCCCTTTTTTTTAAGTCTGAAAAGAGTTTTTTCTGTTATGCTTTTTGGAAAGTCAAAATATTTCTCAAACTGCTCTTTTGTAATTATATCTACTTTTTCATAAGAAAGTCTTGCTATGACCTTCTGCTCAAAAGGATTTAGATATTGTTTTGTATTATTATTCATGATATTTCTATTAAATGGATATTTCGTAAATATTTATACAACAAAATTTTCGCATGCTTCTTGTTGTCAATAATTTCTGAGAATTCTACATGCATACCCCCAAAATTTTTCAGACACATAACGCTTTTTGATAAGATCATGATATATACTTATGCGAATATAAAGAAATTTACATTCCGCACCTATGGTGCTAATATCATTATTGGTTCCTGGTTCTGAGAGCTGACACTCACCGTTACAAACATATCGTTCCTATCGGAACTTTAAATTCAATCTTGCTTTCATAAAATTCTACACCATAGGCGTTGAATATTTATAACCGGATGCGTAAGCTTCCGGTAAGTGAATAAAAGACGCAGAGCGCCATAGGTGCGATATATTATTGTAATATATGCTATTCTCATGTCGAGTTTCGGTTGAAAGTAATAATTGACTTATCACTATGATTAAAATTAATCACTTTTCCAAAAGTAATTTTCCACCCCAAAAATCCTGCAAACCCTTTATTCATAATACTCCCAGAATATCACTTTATAATTTTTGGGGGTATCCCTGTTTTTGAGAATCCTACTATAGTTGTAAAATAAAGATTAATTAATTATTTCTATACTCGATCTTTTTCAGCCCTATTCCTTTAAAATAGTGTTTCAAAATTTTATCATAGGAGTAGCCCTGCTTTGCCATGTTTATCGCTCCGATCTGGCACATGCCCACACCGTGGCCGCTTCCTCTGCCGATGATCCTGATGTATTGAGAATCCTTTGTAATATAAAAAAGTGATGAGCGCAAACCGCCAAGAGTCTGCCGGATGAGAAGTTCATTTTCGAGCAGAAGTTCTCCCTTAGAGCCCTTGAGCTTCATCTTTATGATCCTACCGGACTCTCCACGTTCAAGTACTTCATAGCCGACGTAGGTGCCAAAATTTGCTTTATCACTCATCATGCGCTGAAAATTACTGAGAGTATATTTCTTTTCCCATGTATAGGTATTTTTTACCCACCCCTTATCATCTTGAGTATTGCAGAAAACGAGCTGTGGATTCTTGATCCATTTCTCAGCATAATAACTCTGTGTCAGATCGTATGGATTTGAGCCCTTCCCGTCATAAATGCTTGTCAGATAAGGCACCTCCTTTCCGCCCCATGCATTTGAGCAGGTTTCTGTTTTGCCGCCACAGCTTGTGGAATATACTGCATTTATAATCTTCCCCTTATATACACCAACGATACCGCGAGTATTCTCGACAGCACTCTCGGTTACTGCATTTATATCGGTAATGCCTGAGAAAACCTGGCAGTGCACACTGGCGCAAAGGTCGAACCCATCGTCTTTATGAACGCCATTGAGTACCCTAAAAAGGGATTCTGATCGTGCTGCGATTGCCTGTGCTTTCATTGCTTCCATTGGTGAGTCTGTGCCAATCTCATTGGGAATAACACCTGCAACATAATTTTCAAAATCAGCATGGGCTATCAGGTTCATTTTGCCTATCTGGTTTATGATGACGCGCAGGTCGGATTCATACTCCCGTGTGACAAATTCCGCTGGTTTCCAGAAATTTGATCTCGGCACATTTTCCACAGTGATGAGCGCAGAGCTTTCGATCCGGATTGGGGCACGAAGGTAGTAGTCTTTCTGCTGCTCTATATCATAGATCAGAAGGTCGCAGTAGGAATATTCATAATTCTCTTCGATCCATGAATCGACTTCCGCGTTAAGTTTTGCTTCTTCATAGGATGAAAAAGTGTTGTTCAAATATACTGCAAATTCGTTTTGTATTGAAAAGCGTGTTCCGTCAAAGGATATTGCAGGAATCTCCTTCGCATAACATTCAGGGAAAGTAACAATGAATGCCTCTGCTTCTGATTGACTGGCAAATTTCTTTATACCTATTCTCCAGAAAGGAACGATCTCGATCCCATCGGGTATCTGTATAGAGATGGATGTGTTCGAGAATTCAAGCTGAAATGGAGAATCTTCCTCGTTTATAATAATTGTGCCCGGTGAAGAAAACTCAATCGTGGTGGCATTCGGCACTATCTCGACATCGACATACAGCATGTTATCGATAATCTCTGCAGCATTGAGATTGAAAGCAGAAAAGATAAAAATACAGATGACGATGATTAAAATTTTTTTCACAGCACTTCGCTTCCTTCAGGAACGACTTTTTCGGGCACGATCACCGCAATACCGTCTTTGGAATTTGCTGCGAGGATCATGCCGTTGGATTCTAAGCCCATGAGTTTTCGTGGTTTCAGGTTCATAAGAAGTACGACCTGTTTGCCGACCAGTTCTTCCGGCTTGTAATATTGAGATATGCCTGCAATAACCTGTCTGGTTTCACCAGCACAACTCACTTTCAACTTAAGAAGTTTATTTGCTTTAGGTATTGTCTCTGCAGCGATAACTTTCACGACACGCAGTTCAATTTTTGCAAATTCGTCATACTCGATCTCCGGCTTGTGCTTCAATGCCAATGTGGGTGCTGTGTATTTTTCAAGGATTGCATTCTGTTCCTGCACCTCTTCATCGGTGATCTTTCTGAATAATTGTAGCACATCACCGATTCTTGTTTTATTCAGTGGTGTATTGATACTTTTCCATTCAAGCGGCTGATTCAAATTCAGCATATTTCTTAAATCTCTCATGCTCTTAGGAATCACAGGGGACAGTATGATCGAGATGATACGAAGCAGTTCTACACACACATAAAGCGTCTCTGCAGCTTTCTCTTTATTTTCCTTCACTGCTTTCCACGGACTCGTTTCATCAAAATATTTATTTCCCGATCGCGCAATATCCATGATCAGTTTAACTGCTTTACGTACCCTGTAATTCTCGTAACATTCTTTGACTTCATCTTTGAGTTTGTGCGCTTTTTCAAGAGTAGTCTGAGATAGTTCAGAAAGATTTTTCTGTCTCTGTATGATACCATTAAAATAACCATGAACAAACTTAAAAACACGATATGCGAGATTGCCAAGGGTATTTGCAAGCTCATTATTGATCTTTGCCTGAAAATCCTCCCATGTGAAGTCACTGTCCTTATTTTCCGGAGCAATTGCCGCAAGGTAGTAGCGCAGAAATTCCGGGTTGAAATATTTCACTACATCTTTCACCCATATTGCATAATTCTTGCTGGTTGATGATTTTTGCCCTTTAATGTTGAGATATTCATTTGCCGGAACATCATAGGGAAGTACAAATTTTTCTTCCTGTTCCATAAGCACAGAAGGCCAGATTATGGTATGAAAGGGAATATTGTCCTTACCAAGAAAATGGATGAGTTTTGTGCCTGGGTCGAGCCAGTAATCTTTCCATCGCTCAGGAGTTCCAAGCTTTTTCGCCCATTCCACAGTCGAAGAAAGATACCCTATCGGTGCATCGAACCATACGTACAGAACCTTCCCTTCTGCATCATCAAGAGGGACGGGTATGCCCCAGTTAAGGTCCCGTGTAATAGAGCGCTCAATAAGCCCTTCATTCAACCAACTCAGGATAAAGTTGAGTACATTTTCTTTCCAGTAGGTCTTTGTTTTCAGCCATTCACGCAGCGGTTTTTCAAATTTTGGCAGTTCGAGAAACCAGTTGGTTGTTTCTTTCACAACCGGCGTATTGCCACAGATCTTACATTTCGGATCGATCAATTTTGTGGCATCGATGAGCTTTCCGCAGGCATCGCACTGATCACCCCGAGCTCCCTCTGCACCGCAATAGGGGCAGGTTCCTTCGATATATCTATCTGCCAAAAACCGCTTGTCATGCTCGCAATAAAGCTGCTGGGTTGTTTTCTGGATTACATAACCTTTGTTAAGAAGACTCAGGAAAAAATTTTGTGAGATCTCTGTGTGGTCCGGACGTGCAGTACCTGAGAAATTATCAAAATCTATCTCCATATCCTGGAAACTTTTTACAATGCTGTCATGATAATAATCAACGATCTCTCGGGGAGCTTTGCCCTCAGCTTCGGCTTTTATTGAGATTGGAGCGCCGTTTTCATCTGTACCGCAGATATATATTACATCATTGCTGAGCAGTTTTTGAAAGCGTACAAAGATATCTGCCGGAAGATAAGCTCCGGCTACGTGTCCAATATGGAGATGTCCGTTCGCATAAGGTAATGCACTGGTTACAAGGTATTTTTCTCGTTTCATTTCTATTTCCTAATTTGATTTTTCACAGAGTCAATTGCCTGCTGCACTTTTTCCTGATCACCAAGATAATAATGGGTAACAGCTTTCAGGTTTTTATCCAATTCATAAATAAGCGGAATGCCGGTTGGAATATTGAGATCAACTATTTCTTTATCGGAAATATTGTCCAAATATTTCACCAGCGCACGCAGACTGTTGCCATGCGCAACGATAATAACTTTCTTGTCCTGCCTGATCGCAGGAATGATCGTTTTTTCCCAATAGGGAAGAAATCTCGCGACAGTGTCTTTCAGGCATTCTGTGAGCGGCAGGTCTTTTTCCGGCACGCTCGCATACATCGGATCATTTCCCGGGTAGCGGGGATCGCCTTTTGTCAAAGCTGGCGGAGGCGTATCGTAGCTTCTGCGCCAGATGAGTACCTGTTTTTCTCCGAATTTGTCAGCGGTTTCTTTCTTGTTCAAGCCCTGAAGTGCTCCATAGTGACGTTCGTTCAGGCGCCATGACCGCTCCACAGGAAGCCACATCATATCCATATCATCCATCACGATCCACAAAGTTCTGACCGCGCGTTTGAGTACAGAAGTGAATACAATATCAAAGGTGAATCCTTCTTTCTGAAGCAGTTCTGCGGATTCGTGTGCTTCCCGAATTCCTTTTTCAGTAAGATCGACATCTGTCCAGCCGGTGAACTTATTTTCCATATTCCAGATGCTTTCGCCGTGACGAAGCAAAACCAATTTATACATTTTACTACCTTTATAATTTAATTTTTAAGATGAATACTATACGAATTAATTTCTAAACCCTAATTTCAAATGACAAATAAAATGTCAAAACTTAAATGCCAAAGCATTCATTTCTTCATACAAATAGATTGGCGAACAATATATTCTTTCCCCAATTTCATGCTTCTTACACATTTTCTTTTAGGTACTCAGTTCCTGTAATCGAACAAATGCCTGCGGTTGCACATCTGAGTATACGTATGCCTCGATTGCTTCGGCACACTGCTCTACCGACATGCTGCAAGTATCTACTTCAACATCATAGATGCCGTGTTGATGGACCCGGGGATATTGATATTCCGCCATCCCGACAGCCCTGTCACCACGGGATTTTTCACGATGTTTCAGTTCATCCAAGGGGCACTCAACTTTCACAAAAATTACAGGTATATCCTTAAGTGTTTGTACGCACGGTAACACCCACTGTGGTTCTTGCAGCACATGATCAACTATCTGAAAATTGCCTGCGGCACTCACAGCAGCGATGCTCCGATTAAAGCCATCCAGAAGAACAGGTATTAAACTGCCTAATAATTGGTTGTTACCTAAAACTTCTTTCGATAATTGATGAAGATAGGTATCCAGAGAAACGACCATGAAAGGTTCTTCGAGTTTTGATTGAAGCGCTTTTGCTAAAGTTGTCTTGCCTGAGCTGGATGTGCCGTTAAGAAAAATAACCAATCCCGGTGGACACTTATAAGTTGATTTTAAAATGGTATTCACCTTTATTCCTGAGTATAATAATTCAATTTATTTTTTGTGTGGTCTACAATTTTACGGCACGAATTCGTTTCCTTTGTAGATACTGAACGCTTCTTCAGGCGGTTTGCCTTCAATGGTGATCGCGTATATAGCTTTGCACAGGAGAACTGCTTCTGGAAGTGTTTTCTGATGAATATTCCTACCCGTTGCATTTCCTGCAGCACCTGCCTGTATCTGATCATAAAGACGTTTGAGAAATTCACCCACATCTATTGATGATCCGCCTGCGCAGATCACGCCTGTTCTGCCTGCAGCCCTGATCGCTTCCTTGAAATCTTTTTTTGCCTGATAGGTGTCCGGATAGTTCACCTTCACAAAATCAGCGCCGAGACATGCGGCTATACCTGTGGCACCTGCAATAAGATGGGGATCTTTCTCGTTGGCAACTGCCTTTCCGCGCGGGTATATCCAGAGAATTGCTATCAGTCCGTTCCGATGTGCCTGGCGCACTACCTGGGCTGCCTGCTTGAGCATTTTGTCTTCATATTCGCTGCCAAGATATATCGTATAGCCCACGCCCAGAATTTTTAGATCACTGATATTCTTGAACAAAATAACCTGATGAACTGAAGTGAGAAGTGCGCTGAACGGGTCCCTCTGAGATGTTTTGACCAGGTTGGTTTTTGAGTTGAGTTTCACCACATAGGGAATATTGCGATAGTCATCACCATACCTGGCGATCAAACCAAGCTGAGCAGCGAAAGCACCAATGGGTGACTGGGAGGCAATCTTGAATAGATGTTCGGGATCGCCATCCTCTTTGGGAATTCCCTCACCGTAGAAATCATTGTTCAGATGTTCGATCTTCTGATCTCCCGCAAAAAGCATTAATCTTCCGCTTTTCCGCGTAATCTCCTGAAAATTAAAGATAAAAGTGCCTTTAACTTCCGGAGGAACATCTAACGGGACGCTAATTTTGTCTTTCATAGATTGTCCAATATTGTTTTTTACAAAAAGGAGTGTCCCTGATAAAACACGAACACTCCTTTATAAGAAATGTGTTATTGGGTTAATTTTTCCATAAAAGCTTTCATAAGGTCGATCGGTAATGGGAATACAATAGTTGAGTTTTTTTCCGTAGCGATATCATTGAGTGTTTGCAGGTATCTGAGCTGTATTGAAGCTGGATTTTTAGAGAGCACATTTGCTGCTTCTGCAAGCTGCTTGGATGCCTGAAATTCACCTTCTGCATGGATGATCTTGGCGCGGCGTTCACGCTCTGCCTCTGCCTGACGAGCCATTGCACGCTGCATGCTGGAGGGAAGCTCCACATCTTTGACCTCAACAACACTCACTTTGATACCCCAGGGATCGGTTTGTTCATCGATCACTCGCTGGAGTTCAATGCTGATCTTATCTCTTTCGGAAAGCAGTTCATCGAGTTCTGATTTACCGAGAATGTTACGCAAAGTGGTTTGAGCGATCTGCGATGTTGCTTGTACATAGTTCTCAATTTTGACCACTGCATCCTCCGGATTGATAACCCTGAAATACACAACAGCATTCACTTTTACCGGCACATTGTCACGTGTGATGATATCCTGCGGTGGGACGTCCATAGTTACGGTACGAAGTTCGACCTTGACCATATTATCAATAAAGGGAATGAGCAGAAATATACCCGGACCCTTTGCACGAAGAAGTCTTCCCAGACGGAAAACGACTCCACGTTCATATTCGCGAACGACACGTATTGCTTTGAACAATATAATAAGCCCTAGAACAACTATTATGATAATTGTTTGCATGTAAACCTCCTGTTTTGAGCTTTAAATGAAAAACAAATTTTGAGAATGGGCTGTCAATTTATTTGAGAAATTTGTGAAATATTATACAATTGATTTATTGTGTTTATTTATCTTAAAAGAGCTTATGAAATAAAAAATTTTCTTTATGTTATATTTGTTACTTCATTATACAATTCAGTTAGTTTGTTCTGTTTGAGTCTGAATTTTGTTCCATGATTATGTCCAGTACGAGCATCGAAATCGACTAAAATATCGTTATCATCTATTGCCTTAACAAATTTTTCAATAGTTAAATCTTTAAGCATAAGAATCTGATTATAGTGGAGGTATTCTTCACCAGCAATTCGCTTTACGTCAGCTTTGGCATAAAAACAATTATGAAGCTTAGTTCCGGCTTTATGCAACAAATCATCAAATCCCCAATAAGGTTGTGGATTAAGTTCTTTTAATCCTGCTCGTTTATCTACAGATTTCAACCATCGAGAATGTCTTTTTGCTACAGCAGAAGCATTGAAAGAGATAAGTACTTTTTTATTTGATCAATCAACAACTACTTTGAAACCTCTATCACTTCTGCTATTACCACCAATAGTCTGCCTGAAGCTCATTTCATTGCTCGGTTATACTAAACCGGCTTTTTGGTGCGACCATCCGTATTTTAGTAAAAAAATTTGAGGAACAAATTTTATTGCTCTTGGTGAAGGTTCCATGTGAAAAAGTGTAGTTAAAGAAGAAGTATTACCTCTTTGGCATTTCAACTCCCACTCTGATGCATTTGGAATAGGTAGGTTGTTTTCTTCTCAGCTAAAATTGCTATAAAAGTATTACTTGATTCACAATCATTTTTAAAGAAAAATTGATTTACTATCTTCCTTATTTTCTACTTTCAATTAGTTTTATTGAACGATTTAGTTGTAATAGAAGAATTGCCTGAATGCCTTTAGGGGTAATATAAAAATGATTATTTATCTTTGCTACAAACTCTAATTCTGTAGCATAATTTGAAAAGATATAAGTTGCTGTTTCTCTTGATTTATCTGTTTTCCATGTAGTCATTTTCCCCACTGATTTTACAAAATAGTCTTTTACCGATTCCTTTGGTACAGGATAATTGGTTTTTGATAATACAAAAACTGTTTCAATTAAAGAAAATATTGTATAAGTAATAGAGGAATAAAAAGGATTTTCCTTAACAAAATTTGACAATAGCTCTATTTGTCCCTGACTCAACCTGTCATCAATGTTTTCTCTTATTTCAACGAACTGATTACCTAAATCTGTTAGAAAGTAATAGTTATGTTTAAACTTTGCAACAAGATTTAGTAATAATGCTACCGAAATTCTATTATTAATAGTTTTTATGGATCTATTATCAAATGCACTTATTTTTTCAAGATTAAGTCCTTCACTAAGATACTTAAGAGTAGAATTGAGTAATCCTAATCGAACCATACCATAATCACCGGATTTTATGGTAAGGAAATGAGACATTTCTTTAAAATTTTCGTAAAATTTTTTAAGAATATTTTCTGGACTGTAAATAACAATACTAATTTTATGTTTCTCGCATTCATAGTAATCCGATTCCTTTGCGTTAATAACTAAAATAATCTTTTTAATATTTGCTTTAATGAGTTTGTTTTGGTTCTGTAAATCAATCAAATCATCATAATAACCATTTATTTGGTCTACTATATGTCTGTAAAAACTGACTACTTTTAATTCTATAAGGAGTAATTCATCGTTGTATAAATAAAGCAAATCTAGTTTGCCTTGAGATAATATTTTTTGTCTTGCAATCAAGCTAAGATCCGATTGAGAAAAACCTAAAACCTCTGCCAATATTGATTTGTCTGAAGTAAGGATGTCTTCAATTATTTTTTCTGATATAAATTTCATTATTAATACTCACTATCACTATTTTTTTTATCACACTCGCGACATACAAAATCGCCAGGTGGAAATTTTAATCCGTTGATTATTCTTGTAACGATGTCATTAAGGTCGGCTACTCTGTTAACAAATAGACCAGAACCAGGGGATACTTTTCTCCCACAATGATTGCAATATTCAAATAAAATGTTACCTTTACTAGTTAATGATACTGTTATTTTTTCCATCTTAAACTTCCTTACAATAATTGAATTTATTTTGTATTTTACAATACATTATACGTCAATATATTTCATAAACAATGTAATAGAGGGTTGCAAAGAGAAATTGGAAACTTGAAACACCACTACGCTATGCAACGATCTTTACAACGTTCCGCTTCGACAAGACGTCGCGGCAAGCTGGAAATTTGAAATTAGAAACTGGCGGTCAGATGAAAAGAGATCAGGTTATTGCGGAATTATGTCCTGATATGTTACATCAACTCCAGTGCTTTTGCTATGCCGTTACCGTATGCGGGATCAGCTTTATGAAAATGAGCGACCATCTTCTGCTGGATTTCCTTTGGAGCTTTTTTCAGGGAACCTACGATGTTATCGATCAGCTCTTTTTGCTGCTCAGGAGACATCAATCTGTAGAGGTTGCCGGGCTGAATGTAATCATCGTCCACACCGCGCTTTTGCTCATAGCGGTCAGCGTCACCGGAAATCTTCAGCGGCGGGTCATTATATGAGTGGTCTTCTGTAGGACCACCTAAACTGTTCGGCTCGTAGTTCGGACCGGGTCCGCCATTGTCATCGAATCGCATGTGCCCGTCCCGCTGGTAAGGATTCTCAACTTTTGTCGCATGGGGTGCGTTCACCGGCAGGCGTTCGTAGTTGACGCCCAGACGGTAACGGTGAGCATCCGCATATGAGAAGATACGCGCCTGCAACATCTTGCATGGAGAGAAGGATATTCCCGGCACCACATTCGCCGGTGAGAAAGCAGCTTGCTCAATTTCTGCAAAGTAGTTTTTGGGATTTCGGTTCATCTCCATTACACCAACTTCGATCAGAGGATAGTCGCCATGAGGCCACACCTTGGTAAGATCAAAGGGATTCCATCTGTAATTTTTAGCTTCAACCTCCGGCATGATCTGAACGTATAACGTCCACTTTGGGTACTCTCCTCGCTCGATTGCATCGAATAGTTGGAGTGTGTGATAGTCAGGCATCTCTCCTGCAAGATGGCTGGCTTCGTCCGGAGGTATGCACTGTATCCCTTGCTGGGTTTTAAAATGGAACTTGACCCAGAACCTTTCATTATCCGCGTTGATGAAGCTGAAGGTATGGCTGCCGTAGCCATTCATGTAGGGAATACCCTTTGGAATACCTCGTTCCGAGAACAGAATGGTTACTTGGTGCAGCGACTCAGGAACCTGGGACCAGAAGTCCCATTGCATTGTGTCATTCTTGGCGTTCGTTTGGGGATCACGTTTCTGTGTGTGGATGAAATCAGGAAATTTGATGGCATCCCGGATGAAAAATACCGGCGTGTTGTTCCCGACAAGATCCCAGTTGCCTTCCTCGGTGTAGAACTTCAGTGCAAAGCCCCGAACGTCTCTTACAGTGTCTGCGGAACCTTTCTCACCTGCGACGGTAGAAAATCGTCCTAAGACCTCGGTCTTCTTGCCGACTTCTGAGAAAAGTTTAGCTTTCGTGTACTTGGTGATATCGTTAGTTACAGTAAAGGTTCCATGTGCGCCTGCCGCTTTGGCGTGTACGACGCGCTCCGGAATTCGTTCGCGATTGAAGTGAGCCAGTTTTTCCAGCAGGTAATGATCCTGCAGGAGTGTGGGACCGCGTTTTCCGGCTGTCAGAGATGTCTGATTGTCAGGAACGGGAATCCCGGCAGCGGTTGTCAGTGTCTTCTTTTTGCTCATTTTTTTCTCCTTTTATTGTGGTTTACGTGTATTGAAATTATGAGATACGATATATTTTTACTTTTCATATCATATACGTCAAGATATTTTTTAAAGGCAATGTAATAGAACCGTTCAGAGAGAAATTTGAAATTAGAAATTTGAAACAAGGTGAACGGGTTGAATAACTTGGGCTAGCAGTTCTTATTTTAACAGGTCATCTAATTCACAAGTGAGATTTCTCTGTATTTCATAATTATGACGATTTGGTATTAAAAGTGAAATGACCTGTCAATAAAAATATGAATAAAAATCAAAAATATTGTTTTACTTCCATATTTTTTTAAAAGCGAGGGGGAAAAGATCATATCATTATATAGTTGCAGGATAAGTAAATTGTGATTATAGACAAATTTCCCGGAAGCCTCATTTAGATATTTCATAATTATTAACAGATTTCTACCCGATCCAATATAAAAATCATATAAATCTTGCCTATATTTATATATTTTTCCAACCTGTGTATCAATGAGCGTGAAGAGGTCTTCATGAAATATACGGTTTTGGGATCGGGTTCCTGCGTTCCTGATCCAAAGAAAAATTCATCAGGCGGATTGGTCGATGTGGGTGGCATCCTGATACTTGTGGACTGCGGAACAGGTGTGCTTCATACTATCCCAAGAACTGGTTACGATTACACGCAGATAGATGCAGTATGCCTGACACACCTTCATCTCGACCATGTGAATGATTTCGGCGCGCTGCTCTTTGCAATGAATCATGATCCTGAATGTAAAAGAGAAAAAGAACTGTTTGTTATCGCACCAAAGGGTTTTACGCAATTCTATGAAAACCTGAAAGGATTATACGCCGATACGCTCGAGTCCACTTTTGATATCGTGATCAGGGAAATGGGGAATGAGGAGTTCGACTACGGCGATATACACATACAGACACTTCAGACCTTTCATACGGAAAACAGTATTGGATTCCGCTTTACGTATAAGGGAAAAGTAGTATGCATCTCAGGCGATACCAGTTATAACGATAATATAATAACCTTATGCAAAGATGCAGATCTTGCAGTGCTGGAGTGCTCGTTTCCGCAAAAGGTGCACGAGGGGATTCATCTGAATCCCATGCTGATTTCTAAGATCCTGGCAAAAGCTGATGTGAAAAAAGTTATTCTTACCCACCTTTACCCTCATACTGAGGACTATCCAATTATTGAGTATATTACCCGGGAATATGATGGTGATATTACGATTGCTCAGGTTGGGAAATCTTATACTATATAAAACAATTTATGCTTTTTGCTTTACCAATTTGAGAATTGGTAAAGAGAATCATGTTTTTGGTTTACAATAATATGGAACCGGTGACTATGCCATCGAAAAAAAACATAGAATCATTTGGGCTGGACTTCTTTTTTGAGTGGAGCTCAGAACAAAGAACCGGAGCTCGAGCTAAGACTCACTTCGATCATTGTTTTTCTTCATTCCGAATTCCATCCGCGTGCTGAGTTCTCTCGTTCCCAAAGTCCGAACCTCATGGTATAAACCATTCATTCTGAAATCTATCCACATGTTGATGTATGAAGTTCGGTATGCAAAATCAGAAGAAATAATAAATGATTGATAGGGTAATTTCCTTTCAGACAACGGATTGATTTTTATTCTTTTTTCTTCTCCCACCGCTTTTCTCTCTTCTACCTCTGTGCCCTCTGGGTTTATTATCAAAAGACTAAGAATTTGTACTTCAAAAAAAGGGACTCTTCACTTTTCGTAAAGAATCCCTGAAAATAACAAATATTTTTGGGTTTATTCTAACTCTTTAAACGCATCTTCCTTCGTATCAACAATTGTGAAGATAGGGGTAAATCCGGAAATCTCAAAGATCTCTTTGATGAAATCTTTCATACTGCAGAGAACGATCTGTCCTTTGTTATTGCGCAGTTTTTTTGCAGCAAGGAGTAGCAGCCGCAATCCGGCACTGCTGATATATTCCAATGCAGAAAAATCAAGAATGATCTTATTCTCTCCCCCGTCGATCATGGGGATAAGGGCGCTTTCCAGTTCTCCAGAAGTATTTGCATCAAGACGTCCAATAAGATTAAGGACAGCGATATCTCCATGTTTATCTTGCTTAATTTCCATGTAATCCTCCGATAATGGATAAGAAATTTTTCAATTTCCTTTAGTTCGATTCTTTCAAGAATTTTGTCAATTTTAAGATATTTTTATCTTGGACTCTTTTATATTTTATGACATCCATAAGCTTTTTTACGAGATAAATGCCAAGCCCACCTATTGGTCTTTCTTCCACAGAATGTTTCAGGTGAACGGGATCCTCTTTCAGTTCAGGATCGAATTCAATCCCATCATCTATGAAAACAAGTTCGATCTCATTGTCTTTGAGATGAAATTGAATTTCTATGATATGTTCGTCATCATCATCAAAACCATAGGATATAATATTTGTTATAATCTCATCTAGGCAGAGAGAGATATCATAGATAATGCGTTGTGACAGATTGTTTTCTTCTGCAAAAATTTCATATTTTTCTGTCACGCGTGCAACTTCTGGGAGATAATTTTTTATATGTACTACTAGTGATTTCATATAAACCTCAAACTCTGTAATGAAGCACGAGAATGGTTATATCATCAAATTGGACAGCATCACCCTGAAAGTCATAGACATCTTCGATGATGCGCATACTTGTCTCCTTCGGAGGGCAATTACTGCATTCAGATAAAAGGTTTTCCAGGCGCGGAAGTGTAAACTGTTCATCTTTTATATTCACCGCCTCATTCACCCCGTCAGTAAAGATGACCATTTGATCATCCTGCTTCAGGAATGCAGATTTCGTTTCAAATTGAAAATCTTCAAGGACGCCAAGCGCTATTCCCTTTGTGTTTGGAATTTTTGTGACAGAACCATCACTATGGATTATATATGGAATATTATGTCCGGCATTTGAATAAATGACTTCTCCTGTTTCGATATCAAGAATGCCCAGAAAAACTGTGACGAACATACACGATTCATTTTCTTCGCAGAGCATGTTATTTACATTATGAAGAATATCTGCAGAAGACATACCGGAATGTGCATGAGCTTTTATCAGGGTTTTGGTGACAGCCATAAACAGGGATGCAGGCACTCCTTTTCCAGACACATCTCCCTCGCAAAAACACATGTGCTTATCATCAAGAAAGAAGAAATCATATAGGTCGCCGCCAACTTCCTTTGCGGGTTCGATGACCGCAAAAAGATCGATTTCAGGACGCTCGGGAAAGGGAGGAAATATTTTGGGGATAATTCCCATCTGAATATCGTGTGCAATACGCAGATCATGCTCGATCTTTGCTTTTTCGGATTCAGTAGTGCGCTCCTTTACAAGGTTCCTTGCAATAAAGATAAAAATAGCAATACCCACACCGTTTGCAAGTACCATAGGAAATACTGCACGTTGAATGATCCCCCAGGTCTGGCTAACTTTTCCTGTATGAAGACTCCAGAAATATGCGAGCTCCATGTGAAAGATTTCGAGGAGAACAGCAAAGATGATCGCGCCCGTTATCGTGATGATCCTTTTCTTTCTTACAAGATATATAATGCCGCCGAAGAGTCCGGCAAAAAGCGTTGCTGCCGAACATGGAACGCAGGTAACTCCGCCCTGAAAGAAACGATGAACTGCGCCTATGAGGCCTGCACCAACACCGACGAGAGGTCCCGCTATCAGCCCTGCAATTGCTGGGCCCAGATCTCTGATGTTTGCAGTAGCGTCAAAAATTTTGATACCGCTCAGAGTTCCATAAATAGAGAATAGTCCGAAAATAACCGAGAGAATTATTCCATTCTTCAAAGTTAATTTCTTTTCAATAATAACTTCGGAATACAGCTTTGTTCTTGTTAGTACGTATGCGACAACGATAAGCACAGCCATGTGATTGATTAATGATAAGCCCATGCTAATCCTTCATTTTTGAACTATAATGCAGCGCCAGCCACACCGTTTTCTTATTCTGATCAGTCCGCTCAACTCGATGATATGTGCCGGCTGGAATTGTAATATGATCTCCAGGATGAAGAGTTTGCATATGACCATCCGACTTGAACTGTAATTTTGCGGAACCGCTCAGGAGTAGTACCCATTCGTTTGTTTCTTCATAAAGCCATGTGCCTTTCGGAGTTGTCTGTCCTTCGGACACAATTCTCTCAAGAATGAAGTGCTCACTCTTCAGGATTACTTCAAAATATTCTTCCTCAAGATTTTCAGGTATCTTTGCAAAGAAGTTATTTATCGCAGGGACGCTCGCAGGGTGTATCACACTCCGGCTCTTTTTCATGCTCAATTTTTCCAAACCATTTTTCATGGATTTGATCATAGGTGCCATTATTTTTTAACTCGATCATGCCCTCATTAATGAATTCAAGGAGATCGGTATCATTTTTGTCCACAGTAAGATACATACAACTTGTCTCAAGAGGTTCTTCAGCGGTTGTAATTTGCACATAACCGTTTTTCTTTATGATATACATGGCAACGCTTGATGGTCCGACAAAGGCATCAACAATATCATTGTTCAGTGCAGCCAATGCGTCATACTCGGATTCTGTTGCAAGTATTGTTATTTCTTCATATTGTTTGAGCATTTCTTCATAGTAACTTCCTTTTTGCACTGCGACTTTTTTACCGGCAAGGTCATCAATAGAGCTTATTGAGTCATCCTTGGAAAAGATCCTGATCTCATCGATCAAATATGGTTCGTCCGAGAAGTCATATATCTCCTCTCTTTCCGGAGTTTTGTCCATCTGTGACATCAGATCCACTTTTACCCCTTTACGCAGCGAAACCAGCGCATCGTTCCATTTATATTCAGTGGGGACAAAACTATATTTGGTTCCTTCAAACATCGGGGCGAGCAGGTCGATGTCAAAACCCGCCGGTTCGTCATTTACAACAAAAGAAAAGGGTGCGTGAGCTTTGTCAAATGCAAATATTATACCTCGTTCTTTTGCTGATAAAGCAGTTGTTATCAATAATAGAGCAGTGATCGATATTAATAGAAATGATTTCATCTTCTTTATAAATCTCCTAAATTATTTTTCTCTTTTTAATAGAAGGATCGTTATATCGTCAAATTGATTATCTTTCTGGAATCCATCAAGATCCTCTGTGACAATATCGATAATTTCGACCAAGGATTTACCGGCATTCTCTCTGAGTATCTTTATAAATCGTTCTTCACCATACAATTCATTTTCAGGAGAGGTCGCCTCAAGCACACCATCTGTATAGAGCACCATTTTTTCACCGATCTCCAATTGTGCTTCACCTTCATGATATTTGTGGAATTCATTGATGCCAAGTGCAATATCCTTAAAAGTTTTCAGTATCCTGTAAGAGCCGTCCTCGGAGATGATAATTGGCTCGTCGTGTCCTGCGTTAGTCCAGTGCATATGTCCGGTTTTAATGTTGTAGATCGCAAGGAAGAGTGTGGTGAACATGCAGGCGTCATTATCCTGGCAGAGCACGATATTTGCTTTTTCCATTGCCTCTGCAGGGGGGACACCTTGCACGCACACAGTTTTCATAAGTGTTCTTGTGACAGCCATGAACAATCCGGCAGAAATACCTTTGCCCGAGACGTCAGCGATTATCACTGCAATATTTTCCTTATCAAGCATGAAGAAGTCAAAGAAGTCGCCAGCAACTTCTTTTGCAGGAATATTCCGTGCATAGAGATCGAATTCTTCGACATCCGGGAAGGGCGGGAAAATTCTGGGCAGAAGGGATTCCTGGATCTGCCGTGCGATACGAAGCTCGCTTTCGACAGACTCTTTTGCCTTTGTGGCAGCGGTCAGATCGGAGATGTAATGTTTCAGATCATAGGTCATTTTGTTGAATGCTTTTACAAGTTCATGAATTTCATCATGCCCGCGAATCCCTGTTATCTTTTCATCGAGGTCGCCTTTTGATATCCTATTAGCGAAACCAAGCAATTTTTTTATCGGGTTTGTGATGCCAATTGCAGCCCAAAGAATAACAAGCAGGATTATGAGCAGCCCGATGACCATAATAGCAATCTGTCTGATCACCATCGAATTGACTGTTTTCATGATCTCTTTATCGGGGATCACTGCTGCAAAACTCCAATGACAGTCTGGAATCGGTGAATAGACCAGCCAACTTTTTTCACCTGTATTCACATCCCTGAAAGTTGTGATGCCCTGCTCACCCGCGATCATTTTTTTTCCGATCTCACGCAATTCGGGCTGGTCATCTTCCTCGGCAAGACTGAAGATGCTCTCGTTCATTATATATTCTTTGATCGAATGGTATATGAATGTGCCGGTACGGGTGATGATAAAAGTATGTCCAGCCATGATGCGGATATTACTCATCTCCAGCTCTAGATCGTCGAGTGATATATCCGCAGTAGAAATGCCGAAGAATTTTCCATTTTTATACATCGGTTGCGAATAGGTAGCCATGAAAATATCGCCACCGCCCTCATCATAATATGGCTCTCCCCAGTAGGATGTTCCCAGTAGTTTAGGTATCATAAACCAATCTTGAAGTGTATAGTCATAGCTTTTTGCAAGATCAATATCTGCGATATCCTTATCGGTACGATACACATAAGGAGAGAAAAGCTTGATGTTGTTATTATAAGCAAAGGGATTAAAAGCAATTGCCATTCCGTAAATATCACTGTTCTCACTTAATTTCTTTTTCATCAGAGAGTAGAGTTCATTCTTAGTTGGAATTGAGAATTCTTCGATCGCATCCGCAATGCCAATAGATGCCCTGGAAACTTTAAGAAATTTTCCGTCTAGCATAGAGGCATGGTGTGAGGTGAGCTCAAAAAGGTATTCCTTCATTTGTTTAAGCGCATTATCACCACTCCAGAAATAGGTGAACAGGATTACAACAATATATACCAGCAGTAGAGGAAGCCCGATCCAGAGAAGAAGCTTTCGAACCAAAGGACGTTTAACTTTTACTTTTTCATCTTTCATGAGCAACGTCCTTATAGAAGTCCTTATAAGCAGGAATTGTCGTGATCAGTTTCTGGTTGAGCAATTCCTTTGCAACGGTATAATAATCATTTTCTTTGAGCGTGCCCCAGTTTTTGGGATCGTCCCCGACCTGGTATGTCACAGCAGTTTCAATAGCACCGAGCATCCATCTCTGATGCGATCGGTTTGTCTGCATGTGATATTCTCTGCAATATTTCATGACTATATCGAGTGTTTCTTCTTTGTTCTGGAATGCATATGCCCAACCCTTTATCGTTGCATCAATAAAATTCTTACACATTTCCGGATCATTCTGTAGTGTTTCTTCTCTGCAGTAAATGCCATCCTCCGGGAAGTTGAGATCATAATCCGTGAAGAAGAATGTCACGAGTTCATCTTCATCGATACCTGCCTGAAGGATTTTATGATATTCATTATAGTACATTGCCAAGGTCACATCAATAGCACCGACAAGGAATCCATCAATTCGGAATGACTGGGGGATCACCTCCGGTTGAATGTTTTGTTTCTGGAAGAATGCAATGGGTTGGATCGAGAAATCCCCGCCCCAATTGCTGACTATTTTATCCTCAAAATCCTGTGCAGTTTCAATCCCGCTCTCTTTTTTTGCAACAAGCATCAAAGAAGATTTCTGAAGAATCTGGCAGATGTTGAGAATCGGTTTATTTTCCGAGCGTATCTTGATCGTCTGGGAAAGCCATCCGGTACAGAATTCAATGCGTTTGTCCAGCACCTCCTGGAGAGGACTGTCCGTTCCATCAGAAAAAAGTATTGTTGCATCGATACCGGCTTCATCATAGAAGCCCTTTTCATGTGCAACGATATATCCGGCAAATTGTGCCTGGGGGAACCATTGCACCATTAGAGAAATGCTTTTCCTGGTCTGACCCTGCAAAACTGCAGTGTAGAGAAGAATGAGACCAAAGAATAATATTATCGGCTTTTGAATTTTCATAAAGTTCCTAATATTTTTTGTTTATTTATTAACAAGTATGATTTATTTATTGGCTTAATCGTCAGCAGTCGTATCTTCTGCAACTTCCTCGAGGCGGGATTTCTGGCGACGGGTGTATTGTTTGAGCGCTTTGGAAATATCAAGGACATTAAATATCTCAGTCTGATTTGCCAGTTCCTGAAGCTCCTCTGAAAGTTTTGCAACTGCTTCACGCTGGAAGCGAAGAGCTTTTGTGAATTCATCTTTACTTTCCAGGCGCTTGTCATCACGAATACGGAATTTGTGCACCTCGTCAATAGCTTCACGTTTGATGGTCATTTCGGGGAATTTTTGCGCATTTTCCATGAATGGATCAATGCGATACATGTAGAATGACACATTCTCCTTAGTCCGCATTTCGTGAACGAGTTCAGGGCGGGGTCCTATTATCTCACCTTTGAACTTCAGCCACCAATCATCGGTCTTTTCATCAGTCAGCATGATTACGGGTTTGTATGTTGATTTGGCATGTTCAATTGTTTGATACCAGATTATAAGATCACGATATTTATTAATGTTCTTCTTGGCTTTGAAGTCATGGAATCCCGGAGGAGTTTCATCTTCGTAACGTTCAATGCCCTCTTTATAGATCTCTTCAAGATGTTCTTTCGAGAAATTATTGCCGACTTTTCTTTCCAGAAGATTTGAAATTGCTTCTTGAAGTTTATCATTTTCGAAGAGGGAGAGATATTCCTCTTTTCTTTCATGCAGCTTTAATTCGAGGTCTTTAAAAATTTTAACAACTTTGTCTATAAGCTGGTCTGCAAGAAAGGAATGATCATCAGAAAGCAACCTGTTTTTCAGTTCATCCTGAATCTCTTTTAGAAATTTCTGCAGGTCAAGATAGGAATCTTCCTGGTGCTCGATAACCTGCAAGCGGCGCTGATGATATTCCAGTGCAGCTTGATAGGGAATCCATAAGCGGTCTCCCATCTGTTGAAATGTATTGAGGATTTCTGTGTTGGTCTCTGCTGAATAGCGGTATAGATTTAACAGCACATTTGCATCAAGAACAAACACACTGTTTTCCCACATGCGTGTAAGTTCGGTCTCGGTGGGCTTATAATAACCAACAAATGCATTTCTAATGAATATGCTCCAGCAAAATTTTGCTTATGTGAAATATTTTATTACAACAAATCCTAAAAAGATGCTTTTTCTCGTCAATGTTATTCGTACAGCTCAAAATAAGGTACAAATAGATTCCATCATTCATTGTCAGTCTCTTGTATATGAAATCCTCGTTTCTTAAGCTGCTCTAATAATCTTTTTGAAGACGGTTCCCATTGTCCCAATTTTCTGCTGATATGCTCTGTCCAGCTATAGGTTTCATAATCAAACTCTTCTTTCCTATCTCCGATAAGACCAATTTTAGCATTCAGATTCTTATAATAATTTTGGGATAAGTAGCCATCATCCATTTTTTTCTTTGCACGATTGACAGCATCTTCATCAAGTTTGGGATATTCATTCTCAAAGAGCGTAAAATCCAGTGGATAACGTGGTCGTGTGGGAGGATTGTCAGCAGGATAGCCGACAGTCAAACCAACTAAAGGAAATACTTTCTGGGGAAGTTTGAATTGCTTTGCTATTTTGTCTGCATAGTAGGGAACAGCGCCGATGTAGCAGGTGCCAAGCCCAAGACTTTCTGCAGCGATGACCATATTTTGCGCCATGTATGCTGCATCCTGCAATCCCCAGATCAGGCATGAAAGATCGTTCATGACAACCTTCCAATTTCTTGTTTCCATTATCTTTCCGATCTTATGAACGTCCACGCAGATGATAAAGTAGAGAGGAGCATGAAAGGGATGTTTCTCTTTTTTCCGAGAAAGAAGCACACTATATGCCTGGTAAGCGAATGCTGCCTGCTGTCCGGCTCGAGTAATAATTTCAATAATGTCATCAGGTACTTGCTTATTTTCGTACTTGCGTATTGATCTATGCTGAAGAAGGAGGTTGATAGTTGGATTAAAGTTATTATTTTGCATGATTATTTTCTACCATACTTCTTGAATTATTGGGTCAACAAAATATACGTTATTTTCATCAGTGATGATGGCGGGGACAGGAAAAACGACCGAAAGAAATGAGCAGTAAATCGATTTTCTGACAGTTTCTCCGGTCTGAGTTACAACCAATTCCTCAGCTTCCTCAAGATTTATATAAGGAAATTTATTAATATGACGTTTCCTGTTTTCTTCGAAGATAAGACTTTTTATACTTGGACATGAACTTAAACGTGCTCCAAAATATGGTCTAAAATCAAGAAAGTGGACAACCTCATCATCATACATAAGAGGTATAATGGCATGTGTTCCAAGGGGGAGTCCATTATAGCTCCATAATACTAATGGAAATATAATTATTGGAGGTCCATAACTCCAATGTTCCAAAATTTCATCTACCGGTACCATTAGATCATCTCTCATCTTTCTACCCGAATAAACATTAATAAATTTAATCCATCTTTCACCATCTTCTTCAATTATAATACTTGGAAAACTTTTACGAAATTCATCATACGCTCTTTCCTGAGCTTCATCGGAATCAACATCTAACCATCGGAAAGGTTCGACTGTCAACGAATCAATATAATGTTCTACGGGTATTATAGGAAGTAAAGTTTCCTTTTGATTTTTGACATCATTGTTTTCATTTATTATAGAATTTCTGATCCCCTCAGCAGTAAAAAACTGTCTCGCAATCGTTTTTAAAACTGCCATTTGTTCCTCGAATGCCGGAATGTCGAATTGATCATCAAAATAATGCTTAAATCTTTTGGGGATAGTGGGAACTCTATAATACCCATGTGCGTAAGTTAACACCTCGCCCATCTGATCATGTATTGTTTTAGCAATTTGCTGGCATGTTTGAGATTTTGCGGGATTAGAATATTCTATGATAAGTGAATCTCGTCCTTCATAATGTGTCGTTTCAAGATCATTAGGATGTATGCCGGGGAAACCATCAGGTATAATAATTTTTATATCTTTCTCGTCAGCTCTTCCATTAGCACAAAGAAATAGTATTACGATCAATATTACTGATAATTTTCTCACTATAACTCCTATTTTGTAAAATCTTAGATCATCACTAAATATTCTTGTAGCCTACTCTTCCCACAAACCGCAGTCCCTATAATACTGCTCTGCTCCGGGATGAAGAGGAAATCCTGTGTCAGTAAACGCATTTTTGTAAAGCTGCTTTCAGCACAATTAACGTAAATATAAGATTAGTCTTCGTCTGTCCAATATTCTGGAGGGACTGGATTAGCTCCCTCCCATATTATTTGCCTGAAGTGTATAGGATCTGTATTTCCTTCCGTATTTATCAACAGTATCCTTGAATTTTTATCAAGCTTCAAATATGAAATAAGTTCTTCCATACCATTTTCTTTCATGATAGCTCCTAACACGCCAAGTGTTACTGCTCCGGATTCGCCTGAAACCACAAATGGATCACCTGCAAGTGGAGTTGCATATACCCTCATGCCTTTTGCCGCGATATAATCAGGACAAGAAATAAAACAGCTTATTGTTTCCTTTAGAACTTTCCATGCAACAGGGCTGGGTTCTCCACAAGCGAGACCAGCCATTATTGTATTTAAACTACCGTTAACTGTATGTGGATTTCCGTCTGCTACAATTGAAGAATGATATAAACATGCCGCATGTTCCGGTTCCACAACAATACATGTTGGTGCCTTTTCTGCGAATAAACTATGATAATAACCCGTGACAGCAGCGGCTAAAGCGCCGACTCCCGCTTGAATAAATACATGGGTAGGTTTAATGATTCCCTGGGAAGATAATTGCTCTTGTGTTTCAGATATCATGGTGGTGTAACCTTGCATGATCCAGGTCGGGATTTGTTCATAACCCTTCCACGAAGTGTCTGATATTATTTCCCAGTTATATTTTTTGGCATCAATTGTAACCTGTCTTACTGCATCATCGTAATTACCTTCGATGATCTTTACAACAGCACCATAGCTTTTAATAGCATTAATCCGACTCTTCGAGGTTCCGGAATGAACATAGATCATGCTTTTATATCCAAGTTTACTTGCCGCCCAAGCAACACCCATACCGTGATTACCGTCTGTTGCTGAAGCAAAGGTGATCTCCCCCAATACCTTTTTGGATTTTTCAGATATAATATTCTCATATGACATTTCATCATCGTTGAGATTTAATTTGTTCTGAATCAATCTGTATATTGCAAAAGATCCTCCAAGCACCTTAAAGGAGTTTAATGCTAACCTCTGGGATTCATCCTTTACCCATATACTTTCGACTCCAAGCATATTTGCGAGATTATATAGACTTCTGAGTGGGGTCATTTTACAGCCCGGTATCGCGTTATGAAATTTTCTCGCAATTCTTGATATTTCGACAGGGAACATGTTGTATGATAATTTGATTTCTTCTTTTTTTTGAAAAAACCATTTTAAATCAGGTATCGTATTTTTCATTTTTTACTAATTAATTTTCATTTCTAAACTCGTTTGTCCATATTTATATGGGCAATATTTTACAGTCTACTTTTTCCACAACCCACAATCCTTATAATATTTTTCTGCACCGGTATGAAGAGGGAATCCGGTATCGGTAAACGCATTCTTTGCTTCTATCTGTTCGATCGCTTTTTCGCTGGTTGATAGGGCTTTGGTATTTGAGAAGAGTGTTTTTGCGAGTGCGGTCACTACATCGGCGGAGAGTGAGTTGCGCACAAGGAGAACGGTATAATCACCTATTACATGCGTGTCATGGAAAAGAGATTTGTATGTGTGTTTTTTTAGCTCATGGCTGGTAGTGCCCAATTCCAAGCGCATCTTGTCTCGGAGTTCTTTTGAACACGGCAGGATGGATATCCGGATTTGATTTTCAAGGTCGTTCACAATATCAGCAGGGGACGAAGCCATGAATATAAATACGTCAATTGCATTTTCCACAAGATGAATGGCGCCCATTGTGTAGTTATCAAATTCTACTTTCCCTCCAAGCGTGGCAATGTCCTCGTAGGAAGTTCCAAGCTGGATAAGAATATTTTTTGTAATATATTCACTAACAGTTCCCTGCGTCAACACACCCAGTTTGACGGGTAATTTTTTTGTAAAGATGTCATCGAGTGCAAGCAGATCGTGATTTTGAGCATACGAGGTGCGGACAATGCAGTAAAGATACTGCTTGTACAGATTACCGATGCATGAGACATTGGTTTGTGCTGTTTCAAAAGGAGTATTTCCCTCGATTGCTGCTTTACCCAAAACGGCAGTGGAAAATCCCAGATCAATATTATTTTCATTCAGATCAATTACATTTTTCACTCCGCCACCGGGGACGGACACTGTTTTTGTAAGTTTGTCCGAGTATAATTGTTCGAGCAGTTTACCGAATGTGAACCATGTCCCGCCGGAAGGACCGGAACCAATAACGAGCTTTTCAGGGAACTCGACCTTTGTTTGAGTACAGCTTATAATGAGTGCAATCATGAATATAGTTATGAGAATATTTTTAATATTGAACATATTTAATCTCCTTAATTCATTTTGAATGAGTCCATAACTGCATTGAAAGTTGCACTTGGTCTCATTGCTTTTGTTGCTAATACATCATTTGGTTTATAATATCCACCCAGATCAACAGGTTTTCCTTGTGCCGCAATAAATTCTTTAACTATTTCCGATTCATTTTCCTTGAGTTCTTTTGCAAGTTCGGTGAACCGTCTTCTAAGTTTCTGATCTTTGGTTTGATTTGCTAAAGCTTCTGCCCAATACATCGTTAGGTAGAAATGACTTCCTCTATTGTCCAGTTCTTTTACTTTTCTAGAAGGAGATCTTCTATTTATAAGAAATGTTTCAGTAGCTTGATCAAGAGTTTCTGCAAGGATATGAGCTTTATCATTTTTTGTTGTTACGCTCAAGTGTTCCAGGGATGCTGCCAGAGCGAGAAATTCTCCAAGAGAGTCCCATCTTAAATGGTTTTCTTTAGTGAATTGCTGAACATGTTTTGGTGCAGAACCGGCTGCTCCTGTTTCAAATAAGCCGCCACCGTTCATAAGCGGCACAATTGACAGCATCTTCGCACTTGTTCCGACCTCAAGAATCGGGAACAGGTCTGTAAGATAATCCCTTAGCACGTTTCCAGTAACAGAAATAGTATCTTTTCCTTCTTTCATGCGTTTGATGGAGTAGCGGGTAGCTTCAATTGGTGTCATAATATGGATTTCAAGTCCTTCAGTATCATACTTTTTGAGGTATCTGTTAACTTTTTTGATAAGTTCACGATCGTGAGCTCTGTAATTATTCAGCCAGAATACAGCTGGTGCTCCGGTTTTTCGTGCTCTGTCCACAGCAAGTTTTACCCAATCCCGAATAGGAAGGTCTTTTACCTGACACATACGCCAGATATCACCTTCTTCAACTTTATGCACTAAAATCGTTTGTCCTGAAGCAGAAGTAACTATTACCTTTCCATCACCGGGACACACAAATGTTTTATCTTGAGATCCATATTCTTCTGCTTTTTGTGCCATTAAGCCAACATTTGAGATATCCCCCATTGTTACCGGATCAAAAGCACCATTTGTCTTACAGAATTCCATTACCTCTTTGTAAACTTTTGCATAATTGCTATCTGGAATAAAAAACTCTGTATCATGAAGTTTCCCATCCGGTCCCCACATTTTACCTGAATTACGAATTGCTGCAGGCATCGATGCGTCGATTATTACGTCACTTGGTACATGAAGATTTGTGATTCCTTTTTCCGAATCGACCATCGCCAGCTTTGGTCTATGTTGATAACAGACATTAATGTCTTCTTTTATCTCTTTTTGCTTTTCCTGCGGAAGTGCTTTAATTTTTTCGTAAAGATCACCAAGACCATTACTGGGAACTACTCCAAGTTTAGCAAATGTGTCAGCATGCTTTTCGAAAACTTCTTTGAAAAAAACAGAGACAACATACCCGAAAATGATGGGATCAGAAATTTTCATCATAGTAGCTTTCAGTTGCACGGAAAACAGTACATTTTCCTTTTTTGCCTTTTCGATCAACCCTTCCAGAAACTTTATGAGAGCACGTTTACTCATCACTGTTCCATCAATTATCTCACATTTTGTGAGAGTTAATTTGTCTTTAAGAATAGTTACTTTTCCTTGAGGATTAACAAATTCGATTTTGCAGTCACCGGCATTTTCCTTGGAGATTGTTTTAGATCTTTCATTAGAAGCCAGATCACCACTGGTCATAAAATTAACATGAGATTTAGATTCAGGCGACCATTTCCCCATTGGATGAGGATTCTTTTTTGCATAGTTTTTAACAGGTGCAGGAACTCTACGATCAGAATTCCCTTCCCTCAAAACAGGATTTACCGCACTTCCCTTGATCTTGTCAAATCGTGCTTTGATCTTCTTCTCTTCATCATTTTTGGGTTCATCCGGATAACTTGGAATATTATAGCCCTTCTCCTGTAATTCTTTTATTGCTGCTTTTAATTGAGGAATTGAAGCACTGATGCAGGGCAATTTTATGACATTTGCTTCCGGTTTTTTTACAAGCTGAGCTAATTCTACCAGATCGTCAGATATTTTTTGATCATAATTCAATTTTTCAGGAAAGTTAGCAATAATTCTACCGGCAAGAGAAATGTCTCTTGTTTCAACGACAATTCCTACTTCATCTGTAAAGGTCTTAATTATAGGCAACAAAGAGTATGTTGCGAGTGTTGGAGCTTCATCCACTTTCGTATAAATTATCTTTTCTTTGTCTTTTGAAATAATCATTTTAAATCTCCTTATTAAACCACTTCGGGTTTTTCTGGAACATCATAAAGAATATCATCCCATGGATGTCTATACAGGGGAGTTTTCAAACGTTTTTGATCGAAATAATGACCCATGAATCCTATAGTTCTTCCAATAATAAAGAATGCGTTAAAGAAACCCATGTCTATCATTTCTTTGATTTCTTCATCAGTATATTTCAGACTCTTTAATAGATCGACAAATAATACACCGATAGTGCCATCAACGTTGAGGATAAGTGTGTTCTTCTTCATTGTTGTTACATCTTGAACCGCAAGTGCATAATCAAGAAGTGGATGTTTGGGGAAATGCTCTTTAGCAAAATTCATCATAATTTCACAACGCTCATCCGGATTATCGATACTGTGAATTCTATGTCCGATACCTTGAATGCGAATATTCTTCTTCTTCATTTGAGCAATAAATTCGCGTGGTTCTAAATTATTTTCCAGACCCCAAGAGAAATGATTTGCAGCACCATTTACAGCTCCACCAAATCTTGGACCAATTGTAACAATACCACTGATAATTGATTCTATCAGATTTTTACCTGCTCTTGCTGTAACGATCGTATTGTGTGCACCCGAAACAGCCGGACCGTGATCTGCAACGATTTGAATTACAAGTTCTATAAAATCTCTCGCATATTGAGGTAGTTCTTTTTTAAACCATAAAAGTCCAATAACTCCACCAATTCCATAATTTTCTTTGATCACTTTATCAATTGGAACACCGCAATAGTTATGAATTTCACCTGTTTCATCACAAATTGTTGAGATGAAGTTTGTTGGTTTTCTCACCCGACCTTCTGCCACTGCTTGTGCATAATCCATTGGAATGTTTGGTGGTGTTTGTTCTTCAATTTCTTTTATTTTCCCTTCAGCTTTGAGTTTGTCAAAGGTCATTTTGATCTTATCACCATAATCTTCAAATGAATCCGGAACGATTACACCAGCTTCTTTTAATGCAGCATTTTTTGCTTTTGCTGTATCTTCTTTAGAATCTGCCTTTGCTCCGGCGTGACCAAACTGAACTCCACCGGGAAGCATTTCTGCGCATGTTCCGGTAACCCACATCACAAGTGGCTTTGTGATCTTTTTATCTTTAATTGCCTGTACGATTTGATATTCATCTTTCCCGCCAACTTCACCCAGAGCTACCATCATTTTTATATTTGGATTCTGCTCGTATCTTAGTAGATGATCAATTAATGTTGTAGCAGGATAAACATCTCCACCTACAGCGTATCCTTCATAGATACCATCTGTATTTCTGGCTATAATATTATATCCCTCATTTGAAAGTCCGCCGGATACAGAAACGAAACCCACAGAACCCGGTCTGTATAATTTTGTGTCTTTAATATTATCGACCGTTCCAGCTGCGTTTCCAATTTTAAAGCAACCTGGTTTTATACCACCTACGGTTGCAGGACCGATGATCCATTTCCCTTTTTCTTTGGCAATTTTAGCGATTTTTCTCACATCTCTCTGAGGTACACCTTCAGCTATCATGATTATTGTTCTGATGTTATCTGTATTGAGGGCATCCATTGTTGATTCTGCACAAGATCTCTCAGAGGCAAAATTTACTAATACATCTGCATCAGGATTTTCTGCTATTGCCTCTTCGATTGTCATATATCTTGGAATTGTAATCTCTTTTGTTCCCCAGAACAATTTGTAATATCCGCTACCGGTTGGAGTAATAAAACCTGCAACGCTTGGCTTTTCTCTATTACATAAGTAATCGAAATCAAGCATTCTTTGTGCTGCTTTTTGTTGCTGACCGTAAATAAACGCTCTTGTATTTTCATCAAAAAGTTCGTAGTTTTTCATTTTTCACCTACCTGAGTTCCAAGCGCCATTGAAACTATTTTTGTCATGTGTGTTTCAGGTCCATATACTTCAACTGGAATACCAATTCTTCTACCCATATCTTTCATATTTTTCAGACCCTCTTTATAATTTGGTCCGCCTCTTCTTACATATATTTTTACATTTGTTTCTTTTAGTTTTTCTTTAAACTCTTCGATCGCCTGGATAATTCCGGTAAATGTTTTTGCAATATCTGTAAAGTTTGCAATTCCTCCGCCAATGATCAAAAATTTTGGTTTTCCGTGCGGATCTTTCTTTCGAGTCATCAGATCAAGAACAGTTTTTGTATATCCATAAGTTAGTTCTGTGGTAGGATTTCCACTATATTCTCCATAATTTGCCAGTTCTTTAGTGAAACCAAGATCAACGACAGTATCAGCGTAAATTACAGAAGCACCGCCACCGGCAACAAGATTCCAAATTCTTCCTTCAGGATTTAGAACTGTAAGTTTCAGCGAAGCTCCGGTTCTTTCATCAAGTTCATCTATCTTTTCTTCTTCAGGTGTTTTTTCAAGACTAAATGGGCTTGGGAATTTTAATTCACCCCAATTTTCTGCACATTGATAGGCAGCATAGTCATCTACTTTGGCAACAGCATCAAGAGCTACAGGTGCTCCATCAACAAAAGTGAACGGATTCAATTCCAAATAAACAAAATGATATTCCACTAACATTTTATAAAGTGCTTTTATGAATTCAGCAATGATTTCTGTTTTATCACCAAGTTCTTTGGGCAGAAATCCTTTAACATCAAGATCGTCAATTTTACTCATTAAAGGAACATCTAATGTTACGACTGAGTCCCATACTTCTTCGATATTCACTCCACCTTTTGTGGAAAAATGGATTGTATCATTATCTCTTTGAGTTGTAATTGCAATATAATATTCATCATCATGTGGAACAAACTTTTCTACGAGAAAGTAATTTAACTCACCCGTTGTTTCACCTGTTGTTTGTGTTATTGTAACGGTTTTATTTATTCGTTCTTTAATCCATTCTTGTACTTCTTCCCAGGATTTATTCACGTATAAAAGATTATTCAATCCTCTTTTACCGAAGAGCTGGTCCGGCTTTGCTACTAATTTTTCATCTTTAAGCCAGGGATTTTCTTGTTCGAGTTTTTTAAGATCGGTATTTGCTCCGATCAAAACCTGTTTAGCTTCAAATTTAATCTTTCCATTAGAAAATTTAGGTAATGCTACTGACATCATTCTTTTTGCGTCGTATTCTCGAATACCTTTTTGTGCCATACTATTTTTTCCTATATACTTTTATTTGTTTTTAAATATTAATTTGTGTTTTCTTTATAAAAGCTAGTGTCCCACCCGCAAGTAAAATTTCTTTTTGTCGATCTGAAAGATCATAAGTAGCTTCAAATTCAGTCTTTTTTGAAATGTTTTTAACAACGATATTCTTTCCGGAAATAAATGCTTCTTTGATATTGGATATCTCAAGTTCATCCGCCTGGTCAATACTGTCATAATCCTTTTCATCTTTGAAATTTAATGGTAGTATTCCAAAATTGATGAGATTTGCTTTATGAATTCTTTCCATCGATTTTGCCAGAACTGCTTTTACTCCCATATACATTGGGCATAGTGCTGCATGTTCTCGACTACTGCCCTGCCCATAAGACAGTCCGGCTACTATGATATTGTCTTTGCCGCTTTCCTTGATCTCTTTTGCCCGATCATAGAACGTCGGGTCAACTACTTCAAATAAGAATTCAGAATATTTTGGAACATTGGATCTATATTTCATTTTTGACCCGGCAGGAATTATGTGATCTGTTGTGATTTTATCCCCAACTTTTAAGGTCACAATTCCGGATATTTTATTTTTAAGAGGTTCTGCTACCGGAGGATCACCAATATTTGGTCCGCGATAAATTTCAGTTTCTCCCTTAACTGATTCGGGGAAAATAAACATTGAGTCATCAATGTAGAATCTATCCGGCATTTTAATTTCAGGATATTTAATTCCCATGTTCTCAAGATCTCTTGGATCTGTAAATTTACCTGTGATCACTGCTGCAGCTGCCGTTTCAGGACTAACCAGATAAACCTCTGCAGATTTTGTTCCTGATCTTCCAAAGAAATTCCTGTTGCTGGTTCTTAAGGATATTGCCCCGGTTTTTGGAGATTGACTGTTTCCAATACAGAAACCACAAGCAGATTCTGCAATTCTCGCTCCTGCAGAAACTATACTCTCAAATCCTCCATCATGAATGATGTTTTCAATTACCTGTTTTGAACCGGGTGCTACTACAAAGCTTGTATCCGAACTAAGTTTTTGCCCTTTTAAGATATTGGCGACTGTCATCATATCTTTATAAGAAGAATTTGTACAACTTCCAATACAAACTTGATCAACATTAATTTTACCAATATCTTTTACTGTACTGATATTTCCGGGGCTATGTGGTGTAGCTGCCATTGGAACAAGTTTAGAAAGATCGATATCTACAACTTTGTCATACTTTGCGTCTTCATCAGCGATAAGTTCAATCCAATCATCTTCACGATCTTGGGCTTTTAAAAATTCCTTTGTAACTTCATCACTTGGAAAAACAGATGTTGTTACTCCACATTCTGCACCCATATTTGTGATCGTTGCTCTTTCCGGAACGGATAATGTCCTTACTCCAGGTCCACCATATTCAAACATACATCCTACGTTACCTTCTGTTGTAAATATTTCCAGAACTTTAAGTATTACATCTTTTGCAGCAACCCAAGAGTTTAATTTTCCTGTTAAGTTGATCTTGATAATTTTTGGATATGTTATGTAAAAAAGACCTCCCGCCATTGCCACGGCAACATCGAGACCACCAGCGCCAATTGCCATCATTCCAATACCACCACCGGTTGGTGTGTGAGAATCTGAGCCAAGAAGAGTTTTTCCCGGTTTCCCAAATCTCTCAAGTTGAACCTGATGACAAATTCCGTTGCCTGCTCTTGAATATACAATTCCATATTTTGCTGCAACAGATTGCAAATATTTGTGATCATCTGCATTTTCAAAACCGATTTGGACAGTATTATGATCAATATAACTTACAGAGAGTTCTGTTTTTACTTTTGGAACTCCCATCGCTTCAAATTGCAAATAAGCCATTGTCCCGGTTGCATCTTGCGTAAGTGTTTGATCAATTCTAATTCCTACTTCTGCACCTTTCTCAGGTTTTCCTTCAATAATATGATCTGAAAGAATTTTTTCAACTATGTTTTTTCCCATATATAAAATCCTTTGAGGAAATTATTTTAGTTTTTATTAGTCATTCAATAGTATTCTTTATTGTTATAGTTCAATTGAGTATAGTTTAATTTTGCATCCAATATTTTGCAGTCCATAAATAGTCTGCTTTCATTATTTACTATAGCTTTGCGCGTTGATGCTAAATCAACAATTACAGAAAATAATTCGGTTTCTTTCATTTACATCTCCTACATATTAATTGGACTAAAACTTTGGCAAATTTTTTAGTGTCAATAATTTTCTGATTAATATTTCTTAGGGGTCAATATTCTTGTATTAAAATTTAATATATTGTTTCATTGCTGTACTAAATAAATCAAATATATCATTTTAGCGCAGTTAAATATCTATAAACAATAGTCGGGCTTTTTTCATCCAGAATACCCCTTTTAATTACCTTATTATTCTTTGGGCTGTCCCCAAACGAAAGGTAGTTCCGATAATCTGTTTTATCTTGTGGTTTCTCAATCGGACTATCCATTCAAACCCGTGAAGCTTTATATGTAAACAAGTTCCATTTTAGAAGAGCAACAAATTTTGAAATAGACCACTTAAATCTCGATTTAAATTTTAAATACTTTATCCGTATAGTTACTATTAATGCTGTCCAAATCTGAATTTTTACCGCTGGTGCTTGTATCAAAACAATGGTAATGATTGTTAAAAGAAATCCCTCTTAGAAATTATTGATAACATTTGAAAACAAAGACTCGTTTTTCGTCTCATGAAACTTTGACTCCCTTCATTTATCTTTTTCTGCCATGTTAATATCTCATCTATAAATTCGAGAGTCACCTTTTTCAAATATTATTTAAGACAGATGTGAAATAATCAATAATTTCATCACCGATGAAAAACTTGACACCAGTCCTTGCGCAAAGGACTTATGTGTCATTCCAAAAAGGAGTTGAAAATGCCTAAAGTAAGAACCTTTGCAGCTAAATTAGCTCATGCAAGTGTCGGTAAGAGAAAGATTGTCTGCCCAGTATGTAATACTGAAATTACTACAATAAAAATTATCCGAAATAGATATAAAGAAGACGGTAAATGGTCTCCGAAGAGAGAAGTTGTTCATATCTGTAAATGTAATGAGAAGGAGATCTTAGGATAAGATTGTTATTTTCATAATTGCATTTGGTTTTTTGCCAAACAATCCTCTTGTCGCAGTTGATGAGAGGATTTTACATATAAAAAAATAGGATAAAATATATATTATGAAGAAAAAAATAATTTTGCTGTCGCTCTTTGTTTTCGTTATTACCCTGACCTCTTTTGCTTCCGATGCTCCAGAAAAATACGGCTTCCAGATACTAAAGATCGGCCTGAGCGCACGTAATGCCGGTAAGGCAAATGCTGTTATCGCTTCTCCCGGAGACGCAACTATTTTATGGTCAAATCCTGCGGCTGTACAGATCAGTCCTTCATCCAATTTCTGTTTTAATCATAACAGTTACATCTTTGATAACAACATTGAGAATGCTTCACTTATAGTGCGCAATGGCAAAAGCAGTTGGGGCTTGGGTCTTACCTATCTTGATTACGGTATGATCAGCAAAACCGATGCTCAGGGTGACACGATCGGGGAATTCCATCCCCAGGACATTGTTTCAAGCTTCACCTATGCTCGAAGGATCACTCCGAGCATCTCGTTGGGTGCAAATGTGAAATTCATATATGAAAAGATCGATACTGAGACAAGCTATGGCTTCGGTTTTGATCTTGGTGCGATCTATGATTCGTTCATAAAAGGGCTCAATTTTGGAATGGTTATTCAAAATGTCGGTAAATCATCAAAGCTCAAAGAAGAGAGCATCTCTTTCCCGCTTGTGATGAAGCTTGGCTCACAATATTTGTGGGAAGTGAATGCACAGAATGTGCTCATTTTTTCCGGAGAACTCGCTAAGTTTTCATCTGAAAGCATTAAAGCGAATCTCGGTTTTGAATATGGTTTTTCTGATATGATATTCTCCCGTTTGGGATATAAAATTAACTATGATGAGCAAAACGTCACTGCTGGGATTGGAATAAAACTCAACGATTTTAACTTTGACTACGCCTTCACTCCATACCAGAATGATATCGGTACGGCTCATAGATTTTCTGTTGCATATAACTTTTAGGATACTCAATGAAAAAGATCGCACTCATCCTTTTGTGTCTTGTATTTGCTTCGCAGCTTTTCGGGAAACCGCACTATTCTTCTCATGAACTTATAGCTCGTTTTTCCCGGGAATTAGTATTCAAAGACGGCTCTACAGGCATTGATGCCTTAGATTCTTTCCTTGATCGGTTCGAAGTTCGATCATTAAGCCCAATTATTGAGAAACCGGATCTCCATGTGTATAAATTTACGTGTGAAAAAGAAATTGATTTTTCTGCCCTTGCTGAGCTTTCTCAAAAAGATGACTCTATTATTTATACTCAGCCTAATTACCTGAATGAGATGCTTTCTATCACACCAAATGACCCTTATTATTATCAACAGTGGGGATTGCTGGCAATCAATGCGGACAATGCATGGGAGATCGAAAAAGGAAATGAGCAGGTCATCATTGCGATCATAGACTCCGGAATTGAATATGACCATCCCGATCTTGAACAGAATATTTGGATCAATCATGGTGAAATTCCGGATAATTTTATAGATGATGACCAGAATGGTTATATTGATGACTGGATGGGATGGGACTTCACAGACACGGATATTGTCGATGCAATGGGAGATTTCCGTGAGCGCGATAATGACCCGAGAGACGACCTCGGACATGGTACGCATATAGCAGGTATCATTTCTGCTCAAACCAACAATCACCTTGGCGTTTCAGGTACAACATGGTTTGCAAGATGCATGAATCTCCGAGCCGGTTTCCGCACCACACTCGGTGGTTATCTCGAAGACGATGACGTGTCCGCTGCTATCGTTTATGCTGCTGATAACGGCGCACAAATAATAAGCATTAGCTGGGGAGACGCGGTCTTAGCACCGATTATTAACGATGCCTGCAATTACGCTTATGATCTTGGCGTTTCGATCGTCGCATCTGCAGGCAACGAGGGTGGGGTCGGGCTTTTGTACCCGGCAGCTCTCGATAAAGTGCTTTCTGTCACAGCAGTTGATGAAAATCTGAAAATATGCTCCTTCTCCAGTTACGGAGAAGGCGTTGATCTGTGCGGACCCGGACAAAAAATTTACAGCACCTATCTCAATAATGAATATAAGAACGAAAGCGGCACCTCAATGGCAGCACCCTTTATTGCAGGATGTGCCGGATTGCTTCTTTCTCAGAACCCCCTACTATCAAATATCGAAGTGTACAATCTTATTAAAATATCCTGTAACGATCTTGGCGAGGATGGATATGATAATGTGTATGGATATGGAATTATTAATGCCGAAAAACTCATGCAAAATGCAAGTGCGGATATCAAGCCGCAAGCCGCGATTTTTTCCCCTCCATATAATTCCGGTTATACACAGGATGTTCCAATTGTCGGAACCGCATATTGCGAAAATTTCTTCTGCTACAGTCTTGGATACACCACCAAACAGGAACCTGTCGAAAATGATTGGCTCGATGTCGTTACTCATAATCCTGAACCAACCTTATATACCGATCCTGTTCTTGATGATACTCTCGGCACATTCATTCTCAACGGTATTCAGGATTCAACATACTATATCCGCCTGAGCATGAAAGATATTCATGGGAAAAATTATATCGATATCGTAAAGATCAGTGTTGACAGAACACCTCCTCAGTTTGTAGCCAATGCAACTGCTTCAACATTCCGATACAATTTTGATAAAAAGGATTATTACATTCTCTCCACAGCAACTGAGCTCTCACAATTCTGCGCAACCTGTTTTTCTGCATATGCAGACACCTTTTCACTAATCCAGAAGAAATATGATTACTTTACGACCTTGAAGCTTCCGCAGCACCTTCAGGATGAATCCTACTCCTACTTTTTATCAATTCAAAACCCTGCTGGCCTTACTTCAACTTCCACTATTTTTTCTGATGCAATTACGATTGATAACAGCACGATTCCTACAAGGGGATTTGACCCGATCGCTTCTTATGCGCACTCAGTGTATTTATGCTCAAACAAATATGACATTAATGGAGACGGCAAGATCGAACTTATATTTATGGAGTTCCCGGACGAAGGCTCATACGGGCCGGTTCGTTTCTGCGAATACGGGAACGATGAACTCGATATCGTTCATACTATGAGCAGCTCATTTATTCCATGGAGCATAGGCGATACTGATGCTGATGGAAATCATGAGATACTTGGAAATCATGCAGACTCATTGGTGATATACGAAGCAGTTACTCCAACTTCTTTTCCGAGCAGATATGTCAATTCGATCAAAGATGTTTATACCGGCACCTTTTATGATTTCAATAACAATGGAAGTGACGACCTGGTCGTGCGCTCTGCCGATTCATGCTCCCATTATGATGTGTACTCCAGAAGCGGAGATAATTTCATACTGGAATGCATGATCATCAATAATACGCATACATATTCCAGGAATGAACTCTCCCCCAACATCCGGTTTGGCGATCTGAATAATGACGGAAAGAGAAATATTCTCTTCTCCGACATAGATGGAGACATACTGATCTATCAAATAAATAACAATTATTCTGTTGAACGTATTGATTCTCTTAAAATTCCCATTCCAAATGCATACTACAATGCAGTAGGAGATTTTGATGGAGACGGGCTTCTCGAATTCATCGTGGGTGGCTACTCTAATGACGATGACGATGTCAATAATCAATTCTGGCTTTATGGTGTGTACAAATATATTGATGGAAATCCCACACTTCTTGATTACATCCAGATCGCTGGTGTAAATTCGAATAATGGCTTATCTGTAGGCGATCTTGACGGTGACGGTGCTGATGAGATCGTTATTGCTGCTGCGCCCGATATTTATATTTTCAAACTCATTGATAATGGAAAATCGTATGATATAGTTCCGCGGTGGGTTGGCACATCTTATAGGACGTATCATCCGGTTTGCATTGATGTAAATAATGACGGTTCTTATAAAGCAGCATATAATCATTATGATCAGAACGATTCTCTTGTGCTCGTACTCTCATCCTTTCCTAGCGATCCTCCTGCTCCTTCGACGCCTATGCCCCAAAATTTCTTTGGAAAACCCTTTGATGAGACTCTCGTTTCCTTTACGTGGAATGCCCAATTAACTGACTCTTTCTATCTTTATAAAGAGCAAGATCAAGATGCTGAAATAATAGCGATCCCTGGAAATGAAACCTCATATTCCGATTCCGATGTCATTCCAGACAGTCTCTATACATACTACCTATCAGCATTGAAAGACGGGCAGGAAAGTTACAGGACATTACCCCTCGAAATAATTCCTGTTGCACCACCTGTATTGCTAACGATTAAGATGATCTCTTTAAATAGCATATTAATTAATTTTGATAAAACTCTGAACAAGGATTGCGAGCAGGTTTACAATTTTTATGTGGATGCGTATGGGTATCCTGAATCTGTTATTCCGACAAACAGCCAGATCAGTTTGCTTCTGACTTTTGCAGTCCCCCTTCAAGAGGTAGATTCTCCTTTTACAATAAGCGTTGAGAACATTGTTGGGATCTTTAATACGCCCATGGCTGACACCCTGGTTACGTTTATGTATCAGGAAGATCTTACCAGGCCATATATTGCGTCGAGCACGCTTGAGAACAGTAAAAAAATTCATATTGAATATAATGAAACCGTTGATCCCGTCACCGCAGGAAATATTTCGAATTATATGCTGCTCTTCCCCGAGCAAGCTGGCGCGAATAGTATTTCCCAGATTCAGATCGATAACAAATCGGTCACCCTTACTCTGGCTCATATGATCAAACCGGTTGGCGAACCCTACTTCATCAAAATTTTCAATGTGACCGATCTTGCAGGTAATTGTATTCTTCCCGGAAAAAATTTCATTAAAATCACGATCCCTATCACCGATCTTGATAATATTGCTGTGTTTCCGAATCCTGCAACAATTGAAAATGAAACAGTATATTTCCAAAACCTGCCCACCTCAGGTTCTGCCGATTTTTATATCTTTGACCTTGAAGGAAACCTTGTGGACAACTTCACGGCAGAATTTCTTTCTGAAGATTATAATAGTGCAGAGTGGGATCTTTCAAATCAATCTGGTAAAAAAGTGGCTTCCGGAATGTATTTTTATTTGATAAAATATTCTGATCTATATAAAAAAGGTAAAATTGCGGTAATTCGATAAAGGTAAATGATGATAATTACATATGACTGGCAGCAAAGACTACGACAAGACACTCTAGATTTTCTTGAGCATAAGATACCGGCAAAGGACTATGATTTTGAAATTATTTATAATGCATATCCTGAACGTGTAAATGGAGAAGTACCCCAACCTGTGATCACGTATGTGGCAAAAGAGATGAGAAAAATTATTCAAAATGACCCTGATACCTATATTGATTTTCTGCTCTTTATCCAAAAGAAAAAAGGCGATAATGGAAAGAAAATCTTCAATTACGTGTTGAGTAAGGTAATGTTGAAACATCCCGGTGAATACGATGAAATCTTCAAAAAAGCGATTACGGACACTCATGATAAAAGTGAAATAAAAAAAATATTTGATAATATTACACTTCCTCTGCTTAAGAAACATCCTGATAAATATATCGATGACATTATCAACACAGTCCGCCAGGAACCCCAAGATGATGCAATTGAATGCGCATTTGCGACACTTTGTAAATACATGAAAGTGAATAAAGCAAAAGCGAAGATGATAAATCAAAAGATCGACTCCTTCTGGAATTCAGAAAATAAGACGATCCGAAGCGGTATTGTGCAGATATTGAAATGTTTATACAAAATTGATAAAAGGATCTACCGCGATACCTACAGATCCTATCAATCGACCTATAATCCAAACTTCATTGAAATTCTTTCAGATTCAATATCTGAGAATTCACAATTAATTCGTGAGATCGTCGAGAGATGGGAAAAAAGCGGAAATATTCGTATTAAGAAAGCTGCATATACAGCAGAAAAAACTTTGAAGAAATTGAAGAAAACATAATGGCACAAGAATATATTTCAAAAGAGGGTCTTGAGAAACTGCGCAAACGCCTAGAACATCTCATTCTTGAAGAACGACCTAATATCATAGGAGAAATTGCTCGCACACGGCAGTTTGGCGACCTCAGTGAAAATGCCGAATATCATGCTGCCAAAGAGAAACAGCGCTTTATCGAAGCTGAGATATCAAAATTTCAAGCAAAATTGGCGTGCCTGAAAGTCATTAATATAAACGATATTGACAAAAATTCTATTCGGTTCGGTGCCACAGTAGAGCTTCTTGATAAAAGAAGAAATAAGATATTAAACTACAAAATTGTTGGTGAAGATGAGACTGGAAAAACAAAGAGCGTGAGAATGATCTCTTTTAAATCTCCAATTGCTCAAGCGCTTCTTGGTAAGAATATTGGCGAAACAGTAAAAGTGAAAGCCCCGGTTGGCATATTAGAATATACAATAAAAAATATTACATATGAGGAGTAAGATGAACTCATACCGTATTGCTTGGCTCCCCGGAGACGGCGTAGGAAACGACGTTATGGAAGCTGCCAAAATTATCCTTGATACTCTTGAGCTGGATGCAGAATACATCCATGGTGACATTGGTTGGGAATTCTGGAAAACAGAAGGAAATCCCCTTCCTGATAGAACGATTGAACTTCTTAACAATGTCGATTGTGCACTTTTTGGTGCGATCACTTCCAAGCCGAAACAGGAAGCTGAAGCAGAACTCAGCCCCGAACTCCAGGGTAAAGGGCTTGTTTATTCCAGTCCGATCGTCGGTTTGCGGCAGAGGTTCAACCTGCATACAAATCTCAGACCCTGCAAAGCATTTAAAGGAAATCCCCTTAACTACAGAGATGATATTGATATTGTTGTTTTCCGTGAAAATACTGAAGGGCTCTACTCAGGTGTGGAATTCTATCCGGTCCCGGAAAATGTTTTTGATGCACTCTTAAAGAACCATAAGAAAATGGCAAAATTTTCAGACACACCTCTTGATGATCTTGCACTCTCGTGTAGAATTTTCACAAGAAAAGCATGCCGTAGAATTGTACGCAATGCATTTGAATATGCGAAGAAGCATGGTTATTCATCAGTTACAGTTGTTGAAAAACCGAATGTTATCAGAGAAACATCCGGCTTAATGGTGCGTGAAGCGCGAAAGATCGCGCAGGAATATCCTGAAATTGAATTGTGGGAAACAAATGTCGATGCGATGGCAATGTGGCTCGTTAAGAATCCTCAAAAGTACGGGGTGCTTGTTTCCAGCAACATGTTTGGGGATATTATTTCCGACTTATGTGCTCAACTTGTCGGCGGGCTTGGTTTTGCTGCCAGTGGAAATATCGGAGATAAACTCGCAGTTTTTGAACCAACTCATGGCAGTGCGCCAAAATATGCCGGACAATATAAAGTAAATCCCATTGCCATGCTTATCACAACAAAACTTATGCTTGACTATTTAGGCGAAACTGAAAAAGCTGACCGTCTTATGGATGCTATTGCAAAAATCATCAAAGAAGGAAAAGTTCGCACTTATGATATGGGCGGCACTTCCTCCACACTTGACATGGCTCGTGCGATCGCAGAAAATTTATAAAAAGGAATCTCATGACGAAATCATCAAAAGGAAAAGAACTGCAGGATAAGCTGTCATACAAAAAGAAGAACTTCTGGAAAATTAGTTCTGAGAAAGAGCGGGAACATGCATTTGTATTTGCCGATGAATATTGTACGTTCATAGATGAAGCCAGAACTGAACGACTATCTGTTGAGCTGACTGAGCAAATATTAAAAACGTATAATTTTTTACCCCTCACTTCTGATTCTTCTAAAAAAACTCCCGGTTTTTATAGAATAAACCGCGATAAGAACATCGCAATTTTCCGAGCTGGCAAAAAAGATATTTCAGAGGGATGCAATTTCATCGTTGCTCACATCGATGTGCCCCGTGTTGATCTTAAGCAGGTTCCGCTTTCCGAGGATGGAACGACACAGCTTGGGATCATGTTGACCCATTATTACGGCGGCATAAGAAAATATCAATGGATGGCTATCCCACTTGCACTGTATGGTGTTGTGATAAAAGAAGATGGCACCCGCATCGATATTTCTATTGGCGAAAAAGACGGAGATCCGGTTTTCACTTTTGCCGATCTGCTTCCTCATCTTGCAAAAGACTATAGAGACAAGAAAATGTCAGAAGCTATAGATGCAGACAAACTTCAGCTCCTTTTTGGTTCAATACCTTTCCCTGATGATGAAATAAAAGATAATGTCAAATTGAACTGTTTGAATATTCTTCATGAAAAATATGGTATTACTGAAGAGGATTTTATCAGTGCAGAAATTGAAATCATACCGGCTTTCTCGAGTAAAGATGTAGGCATCGATGCAAGCATGGTCGGTGCATATGGACAGGATGACAGGGTATGCTCCTACACCGCCCTACGTGCATTGTTGGACAGCAAAGATCCCGCACTTTCCTCGATCGTATTTCTCGCTGATAAAGAAGAGGTAGGCAGCGAAGGAAACACTGGCGCTCGTTCGGATTTCATCCTTGATTTCATTGCTGATATCATTGAATTTCAGGGATATGATAGTTCAAAAATTTTAAGAAAAGTATTAGCTAAAACCAATATCCTTTCCGGTGATGTGACCGCAGCAATAAATCCTTCATTCAAAGAAGTGCATGAGAAACAGAACGCACCCCTCCTCGGCAGTGGGGTATGCCTGACAAAATTTACCGGCTCAAGAGGAAAGAGCGGCTCAAACGATGCTCATCCGGAATTCATTGCAAAACTGCGTACACTTTTTAATTCGCATCATGTCAACTGGCAGGTAGGAGAACTTGGCAAAGTTGATGTAGGTGGAGGAGGTACGATCGCAAAATTTATGGCTGAACATAATGCAGAAGTTATTGATTGCGGAACACCGATTCTTGCCATGCACTCTCCTTTTGAGATTTCCAGCAAGGGAGATATTTACTCGACATATAAAGCTTATAAAATATTCTTCAACCACTATGGGGGTTAACGGTGAAAAAATTATATGTATTCGGTTTATTACTTTTACTTCTTCTAGCTCATTGTGCACAGCAAAAGCCATATACTGAAATTCAACAACCTATAAGCCAAACTGAGCAGCGGATACAGTATCTGGCTGAAGTGATCAAAATGAATTCTGACGCAATAGACCAGCAGGAGAAGCAATTTTCCGGTGATCTTCAAATGCTCAACAGCAAACTTGATCAGATCATAGTGCTTCAATCGAAAGTATCAAATTTAGAAGTCAAAGTAAACACGATTGAATCCAAAATTGAAACTCAAAACAAGATCCTGGCTCAGCTTAAATCTAATCCTGCTGTCGCAGACAATACTCAAACTAAGCCTGTGACACCATCAAACGAGATCACGCCGGAAAAACTCTATCAAACAGGACGACAATATTATGTAGACAAGGATTTCAGAAAGTCGATCTCCACTTTTTCCGAGTTTATCAAGGAATACCCTCAGCATGATCTCATCTCAAATGCACAGTACTGGATCAGTGAGTGTTATTATTCTCTTAATCAGTTTGAAACCGCTATATTCAACTTTGATAAAGTGGTTATTAATTATCCTGATTCTAATAAAGTCGTTGATGCAAAACTTAAAATTGCGCTGTGCCTGATTGGAATGGAGCAATATACCGGCGCTCTTACTCAACTCAGAGAAATCCAAAAACAGTATCCTGATTATGAACGTATGGATATCGTGCGCGAAAGAATTATTATGCTGGAGAACAGATAATATGAAAAAATATGTATTACCAATCCTGTTTCTGACGATCCTTACTTCATTATTTTTTATGAATCTTCTAATTGCTCAAGCTCCTTCAACCATGAACTGGAATAAAGAAGAAGATGTCACATATGAAAAACCTTTTGAACTTCCGAAAGGTGATTTTGATCCTCATGAAAAAATGGGAGAAGCCGATGGGCTGTATCAAAAAAGAAAATTCAGCAAAGCCAGAGATATATATGAGATCATTACTTATATGAGCAAAGGTGATACGCTTGTCAAACGAGCACAGTACCAGCTTGCAAACTGTTATTTCAATATGAAATTGTACGAAGATGCGATCTTTGAATATGAGCAACTCATGCGCCTATTCCCTTACTCTCAATATAATGAAGACGCAAATTTCAAGATCGGCTCTGCCTGGTTTAAGTTATCTTATCCTCCTGCATATGATCAGCAGGAAACGATCAATGCGCTTCAGCAATTCAATCATTTTATAGCCCAATATCCTGAATCTGAACTTATTGTCGACGTTGAAAACATGAAGACTACTTGCATTAACAAGCTTCTTGAAAAAAAATATCTCAATGCTCATATTTATTATATGATGGGATATTATAATGCATCATTGATGTATCTTAACGAAATATTTGATGAGAATATTCCCGGTGAGATCGAAGAAAATGCTCTTGAACTCGCTGCGAAAATCTATATCAAAAATAAGAACTGGGATAAACTTGCGGACATTGGCGAACAACTCTCTTCCCGGTATCCCGACTCTGCATTCATAGAAAAAATAAACGCCCATACAACAAACTGATCATGAGATTGGGAATACTCGGTGGCACCTTTGATCCAATCCATTGCGGTCACCTCAGGATGGCAGAATATTGCCATGATAAACTTCAACTGAACAAAATATATTTTATTCCGGCAGGTAATCCACCCCACAAAAAACCACAAGCTCCTTTTGACCTAAGAGTTCAGATGCTTCATCTGGCTCTAAATGGACTCCCTTATTTTGAGATCAGCGAACTTGAAAAACAGGAGCACGCTCGCAACTACACCTACACATATTACACACTGGAGAAATTGAAAAAAAAACACCCAACCGATGAACTCTTCTTTCTTTTGGGAGAAGATAGTGTCGCAGATATTTCAACATGGTTTAAATATAATGAATTATTGAGTCTCGCTCAATTCATCATTATAAGCAGACCTGCAGATCCGGAAAATCATTCAAACAATCTCTCCTTGAGCCGGGATCTCTCATACCTCGAAATGCCGAAAATTGACATCTCATCTCAGTGTGTCAGAAATATGTGCTCTCGGGGACAGTCTATACACGGACTTGTTCCTGAGAAAGTTGAAAAATTCATAAAAATAAATAACTTATATACATAAAGAGGTAACATGACAAAAAATGTGTATTATTTCGGTAAAATAAAAACCGATGGAAACAAAACGATGAAGAAAATTCTTGGTGGAAAGGGAGCAAACCTGGCAGAAATGTCTAATCTTGGCATTCCTGTTCCTCCTGGATTCACCCTATCAACAGAAATATGTGATTATTTCAATAAGCATGCTCAGCACTATCCCGAAGATTTGAAGAAGGAGGCCGAAAATAACCTTCATCTGCTTGAGAAGGAAATGGACATGAAGTTTGGAGATGCGCATAAACCGCTTCTCCTTTCGGTTCGTTCCGGTGCTGCGATTTCTATGCCCGGCATGATGGATACTATCCTCAATCTCGGTCTGAACGATGAATCAGTAAAGGGTTTTGCGGAAACTACAGGAAATGCAAGATTCCTCTGGGATGCATATCGCAGGCTCATTCAAATGTTTGGAAATGTTGTTAATCAAATAGATTCCGAGCTCTTTGAAGATGTACTTTCTCGTGTCAAGAACATGAGAAAAGTTACCCTTGATATAGATTTAAGTGCCGACGATCTTAAACTTGTTGTTGAGCAATATAAAGAAATTTATAAAGATGAAATAGGTAAGGAGTTCCCTCAGGATCCACATGACCAGCTATGGTCGGCGATCGATTCTGTTTTCAAATCCTGGAGTAATACTCGAGCGAAGAAATATCGTGAATTGAACAATATAACAGGGCTTCTCGGCACAGCAGTGAATGTACAGACAATGGTCTTCGGCAATATGGGTGAAGATTGTGCTACGGGTGTTGCTTTTACGCGTGACCCTTCTTCAGGAGAGGATAAATTCTTTGGAGAGTTCCTCGTTAATGCTCAGGGCGAGGACGTGGTAGCAGGCACTCGAACCCCCCAGGAAATCACAAAAGAAAACTCAATTCGATGGGCAAAAAATAATAATGTCTCCTCAAAAGAACGAATCGAAAAGTATCCCTCTCTTGAAGAATTGATGCCTAAAGTATACAAAGAACTTTTTGCGATACAGAAACAACTCGAGGACCATTATGAAGATATGCAGGATCTGGAATTCACTATTCAGAAAGACACTTTGTTCATTCTTCAAACCAGAACCGGCAAGCGAACAGCAAGTGCCGCAGTGAAAATTGCAGTTGATATGGTAAAAAAGAAAATGATCGATAAGGACACTGCGCTCATGCGTGTCGAGCCGGATCAGCTCAACCAGCTTCTCCACCCAAGCTTTGATGATAAAGAAAAAGAGAAGGCGGAAAAAGAAAACCGTTATCTTGCTAAAGGATTACCTGCATCTCCGGGTGCAGCGGTTGGTAAAGTCGTTTTTTATGCTGAAGAAGCAGTTAAATGGAAAGAAAGAAATGAAAAAACCATACTCGTTCGAACCGAGACCTCCCCGGAAGATATCTCAGGAATGGATGCCTCACAGGGCATTCTTACCGTACGTGGCGGCATGACTTCCCATGCTGCAGTTGTCGCACGTGGAATGGGAAAATGCTGTGTTGCAGGTTGTGGAGACATCAATATTGATCCTAAAGCAAAGAAATTTTATGTTGACGATCACGTAATTAAAGAGGGTGATTTCATTTCTATCGATGGCTCAACCGGTGAAGTATTTGAAGGTAAGATAGGTACGAAATCACCTGAATTTTCTGAAGAATTCGAACAGCTTATGAAATGGGCTGACGAGCGCGCACGATTGTATGTGCATGCAAATGCAGACACTCCGAAAGATTCTGACATCGCCAAAAACTTCGGCGCAATCGGGATTGGTCTTTGCAGGACAGAACACATGTTCTTTGGTGAGAATAGGATCGATTTCGTGCGAGGTATGATACTTGCTGACTCACCGGAAGAAAGAATATATCCGCTTGAAGAATTGAAAAAGAATCAGATCGAGGACTTCAAAGGAATTCTTGAGGTTATGCAAGGATTTCCTGTTACGATCCGATTGCTGGATCCGCCACTTCATGAATTTCTCCCTGATATTAAGGATGAAGAAGAAATTCAAAAATTGAGCAAGAAATTCAAAAAATCAGCTCAGGATATAAAAGCCAGGATCAACCAACTCAAAGAATTCAATCCGATGCTCGGGCATAGGGGCTGCCGCCTCGGTATAACATTCCCGGACATTTATGATATGCAGATCGAAGCAATAATCGAATCCGCATGCTACCTGAAAAAGAAAGGCATTGACGCTAAACCGGAAATAATGATCCCGCTTGTGAGTGATGTGAATGAATACGACTTCATAGAAAAACGTGCCAGGAATATTGCTTCCAGGATTATCGAAAAAAGTGGTGCCGATCTTCACTACAAAGTGGGCACAATGATCGAAATACCTCGCGCATGCCTTGTCGCTGATGAGATCGCTGAACATGCAGAATTTTTCTCTTTTGGCACAAACGATCTTACGCAGATGGGTTTTGGGTTTTCGAGAGACGATTCAGGTAAATTCCTTAAACAATATAAAGAAATCGGTATCTTTGCTCGCGATCCCTTCCAGGCACTTGATCAAAAAGGTATTGGTGCGCTGATAAAGATCGCCATCGAAAAAGGAAGAAACGCAAATCCTAAATTGATAATTGGCATTTGCGGAGAACATGGTGGAGAGCCAAGTTCAGTAGAATTTTGCCACAAAGTCGGCTTGAATTACGTAAGCTGTTCACCCTTCCGTGTGCCTATTGCACGCCTTGCTGCAGCACAAGCTGCAATTAAAAATCCAAAAATATGAACATTATCCAGTACTTTAATAAACGCATAAAACTGATGAGCATTTTCGATCTCAAATTAGCGCAGATCGCTGCTGCTCTTGTCATGTGGGTCATGATCAAGATATTTCCGGTGCTTACAAAAGTTGACTATATTTGGCTTGTCATACCAATAGTACTCATCGTGATTCGTTTGTTTTATGTAGTTTTTGCGAAAAAAGTAGCATAGATTTCGATCGGGTGATTAGCTCAGCTGGTTAGAGCGCTACGTTCACATCGTAGAGGTCACTGGTTCGAATCCAGTATCACCCACCATTTTATACACACTATCATTCTATAAAAGTTAATAAACTTGGCTCTTTCGAGAAATGAGTGTGTAATTTGAAAACAATATCCAATATCCAACACGGAATATCCAATGATGAAGGAAAAGAATAAATGGGTGAGAAAGGAAATACTCACAAGAAGTTCGATTTACAGAAACGTCTTGTTGATTATTCTGATAAGATTATTCATGTTAATGTAAAACTATCTGACACAAAAGCAGATAAACATATCATATTTCAAATATTGAAAAGTGGCTCATTACCTGCAGCAAACTATAGAGAAGCTCCAAATGCTGAATCTATGTCTAATTATATTTACTTCGTTAGATAATTAATGTAATAATGGAAAATAATATTTTAAATGAAATATCTAGCAGAATGAATAAATTAGAAGTAGCCTTCAAAGAGTTGAGAGAGAGTGTAGTTAAATGGATATTGGATATTCCGTGTTGGATATTGGATATTCAGTTTTTTTATTTCAATATGCTGACCCACTAAAAACTAGAAAAAACCAAAAACTTGTAATTATAATTGACAAGCTGATTTGCTTGTATCCCTTTTTGGATTGTGAGAATTATTTATCAAGATTGAGCAATTTTAACTGGTGATATAGTAAAATCTGACCAATATCCCGATTCTTATTAGTATATCTTACACTTGAATGTAATGAAAATGCAAACAAGCTAATGCATAAAAACAGAGTTTTTCAGGGTCGACTAGTTAAATGATCCAAAGTGTTAGGGATGAGACTGACTCTAAATGGTTTGGGATTGTTTAAGGTTCTGGCTTCGTAATCTTACAAAGAGGAAGCAAAAAGGGTTTTGGAGGAAAGTATGTAAAAAAAATCAAATATTGAGGTCTCACTTCTGAATTTTATCTATAATTATAACTTTAATTCTTCTATCTTATATCACTTATTAATCCAATTAACAAGAAGTTCTTCCTATAGAAATTGCCACAAAAATTAAATAGATTGCCCATGCCATCCCTATACTTAATAACTTAAAAACGCCGTACCGAGTTTGCCTGAAAACAGACAAATACACAGGAATTAGAAGACAAATCCATAATATAAACATTGCAGAAGAGAAAATAAAAGCACAAGGAGAGTTCATAGCATCTAATACAATCTCGACACCTAAAACAGGTATGAGCATCGGCAGTATTATTTTCGCTAATTCAATTCTTTTCTTTTTATTCATTGGCGGAATTAACAATTCCTTAAAGAAAGGTATTGCTTTTGCAAAAAGTGGCAATGAAACCACAGTAACAACTATCATACCCCATACATATAGTTTATTCATTTCTATACCTCCAGGAAATTTTATTCATTTAATATTTATATAATATTTTTATAATGTCAATAGAAAATGTGGTTTATTAAACGTCCTTTTAATTATCTAAATAACTTGATTCATTCTGACCCTCACAAAATTTGATGCAAAATTATTGGAGTTCCTATTGTCCCTTGTTAGCAGTTTAAAAAAGAAACTTGCAAAAACACATAACTCTTTCATCAAGCGCTTAGCTGAGATCGTCCAGTTAAGCGGCAAAGTTGATAAAGAGCTTATTGAAGATATTGAAGATATCCTCATTCAGGCAGATCTGGGTATTTCTATTACAGAAAGAATCATATCTCAACTAACAGAACAAATACGTCTGCACAAACTTTCAAGCTCGGAACAGGTATTTACTGCACTCGAAAATATCATCATTACTCTCCTGCGTGATGAGTATAAAGATGTACAAGCCATTGATTTTAATCCTAAAGAAAAGCCCTACGTCCTGCTCTTTGTCGGAGTGAATGGCGTGGGCAAAACCACTTCTATCGCAAAATTTGCACAGAGATTCAAAAAAAACGGCAAAAAAGTTCTTCTCGTTGCCGGTGACACATTCCGTGCTGCAGCGATCGAACAGCTTGAGATTTGGGCAAAGAGAATTGGTGTCGCAATCATCGGACAAGAATACGGTTCCGACCCTTCTTCAGTTATTTTTAATGCTATGCAATCTGCAAAAGCTCAATCCTACGATGTTGTACTTATTGATACCGCGGGAAGACTTCATACGAAAATAAACCTCATGCGAGAACTTGCAAAGATCAAACGGACTATTCAGAAACACATTCCAGATGCTCCCCATCAGGTCCTACTTGTCATAGATGCAACAACCGGGCAGAATGGTGTTCAGCAAGCAAAGAAATTTCTTGAATCTATACCGATCGACGGTATTGTACTCACGAAACTTGACGGCACTGCAAAGGGTGGTGTAGCTCTTGGCATCAAAGACAGCCTCCAGATACCGATCAAAGCTATCGGTATTGGCGAGCAGATGGATGATCTGAAGGACTTTGATGCAGAAGAATTCGTGAAAGCAATTTTTGAATAATGAATATTGTAAATTTTAACTTTTTAGTTTTCCATTTTAAATTTCCAAAGGACTGATAATGTGTGCAAAAACCTTTAAGGGTGGTATCCATCCACATGACTATAAGCATTTTACCAATCACAAAGCGATTGAAAAATTCCCTGCACCAGAAAAACTTTATATTCCTCTGATCCAGCATATCGGTCGTCCCGCTGTGCCAATCGTAAAAGTCGGAAATGAGGTTAAAAAGGGACAAAAAATCGCTGACGCAAGTGGGTTTGTTTCTATTCCTATGCACAGTCCCGTTTCCGGCAAAGTGATCAAAATCGGACCATACCCGCATCCGACAGGAACAATTCAACAAGTGATAGAAATCGAAAATGACGGCAAGAACGAATGGATATCCGAACTTCAAGATGATGAACAGTATTTTTTATTGAGCAGCGAGAAGATGAAAGAGCGTATACAGGAAGCTGGTATCTGCGGTATGGGTGGCGCGGGATTCCCCACGCATGTAAAGCTCTCTCCTCCTGAGAACCGCTCAATAGACACAGTGATCCTAAATGGTGTTGAGTGCGAACCCTATCTTACATCAGATCATCGCCTGATGCTTGAACATCCCGAAGAAATCATTGCAGGGCTGCGTATAATAATGAAGATACTCGATGCAAAGCGCGGATACATCGGTATCGAACTTAATAAAAAGAATGCAATCACGATTTTCAAGCAAATGCTTCGAGACCAAAAAAATATCAATGTGGTTCCGTGTATGCTCCGGTATCCTCAAGGTGCAGAAAAGCAGCTTATCTATGCTATCACTAAACGCAGAGTTCCAGCTGGTGGACTGCCAATGGATGTGGGAGTTGTTGTACAAAATGTGGGAACTGCCTTTGCCATATATGAAGCGCTTCGTTATCATAAACCGCTTATTGAGAGAATTACTACGATAAGTGGAGAAATTGTAAATGAGCCGAAAAATATTAAAGTACCAATCGGAACGCCTCTTTCCCAGCTTCTCGAATTCTGCGGTGGAACATCAGAGGAAATATGTAAGATAATTTCCGGTGGTCCGATGATGGGATTTGCTCTTCCTGACCTGGAAGCTCCAGCAACGAAGACGACCTCGGGTTTTGTGTTCATGGGTGACAAAGAGGTCGTTGATACAACTGAAGCTCCATGTATACGCTGCGGAAGATGCGTAGATGCGTGCCCGATGAACCTTTTACCAACATTTATTGCCGATAAAGTCAAGAACGGGCAGTATGAAGAAGCTATGAAATTGGGTGTCCTCGACTGTATCGAATGCGGCTCCTGCGCTTATGTGTGCCCATCTCATATTAAGCTTGTACAATGGATCAAAATCGGTAAATTAGAAGTAAATAAACTTAAAATCCAAGATAAATAGTTTTTGGAGGTTTTACACGTGAGTTTAGTGAATGTTTCTTGTTCTCCGCACCTGCATGAACAGGTAAGTGTTCGTCGGGTAATGTGGACTGTTGTGATCGCTCTACTGCCGGCGCTTATTGCCGCATACCTTTTCTTTGGATGGCGATCTATCTGGATAACCATTCTCGGTGTGGTTTCTGCTGTTGTAACTGAAGCTCTTGTACAATTTTTAACAAAAAGACCTGTGACGATCTCTGACGGCAGTGCAGTTGTCACAGGAATGCTTTTAGCTTTTAATCTACCTCCTCTTACTCCATGGTGGATACCAGTGGTGGGTTCTGTTTTTGCAATAACTATCGGGAAGCAGATATTTGGTGGGTTGGGATACAATCCTGTGAATCCTGCACTTCTCGGTCGTGCCTTCCTTATGGCATCCTGGCCTGTCCAGATGACAACCGGCTGGGCCACCAAACTCGCAAATGCCGGTATTGCAACCGTTTCGGGTCTAAAACAGACTTTGATAACTGGCGGAGATGCCCAACTCCAAAATTTGATCACTTCTGCTACTCCACTAAATCTCGCTCAACAGATTCGTGGTGATATCATTGCCGGAACTGCGGGTGATTCTGCCAGGACTATTTTTCACCAGCTTTCATCCCTGGATTATATCAAAGAACTGTTTTGGGGGAATATCGGCGGGTGTATTGGTGAAGTCTCGGCGGCTGCACTAATTCTCGGAGCTGCTATTCTTGTGTACAAGCATTACATCGAATGGCGGATTCCCATCGGCTATATAGGAACTGTTGCATTCCTGAGCTGGATGGTTGGCGGAATTGATGGGCTCTTTTCCGGTCCAATCTTATTCCACATTTTCTCAGGTGGTCTAATTCTCGGAGCTTTCTTTATGGCCACAGATATGGTCACGTCTCCAGTAACGAAAACAGGGCGGCTCATCTTCGGCATTGGCTGCGGTGTGCTCACTGTAGTTATCCGCACATGGGGTGGTTATCCTGAAGGTGTTTCATATTCTATTCTTATTATGAATATTGCCGTTCCGCTAATAGATAAAATAACTCCGCAGAAAACGTTTGGCTACAGAAAGAAATCCAAAAAGTAAGTATATATTTTTGAGGATAATATGAAAGATTTTATTCGTCCAACTTTGGTTTTACTGCTGATCTGTGTGATCGCAGGTGCAATCCTTTCACTGATCTACAAGCAGACTGCACCTCTCATTGCAGAAAATAAACTAAAAGCCGTAGAAGCCGCACGCAGACTTGTCTTCCCTGATGCCGAATTCTTCAAACCGGTTTCAGACAGCAGTACAGTATTATTTTATGAAGGTTATTCGCCCGACAGCACGCTCGTGGGATATGTATTTTCTTGTGTCCAATACGGCTATAGCAGCGATGTGAAAACGATCGTCGGGCTTACTCCGGAACTTATGATAAGCGCTATCACTGTAGTCTCTCAATCAGAAACTCCCGGTCTTGGTGCAAACTGCACAAAGCAAGATTTTACTACTCAATTCACTGGTAAAAATCCTGGAGATATCTATGTTGATAAAGACGGGGGAGATATTCAATCCCTTACAGGTGCGACCATCACTACTCGAGCAGTTACCAATGCAATCCGTGAAACTTTTCAAAAGCTTCGTGATAGATTATAAACGAGGAGAATAATGAAAGCAATTCAAGAATTTACAAAAGGCATCATAAAAGAAAATCCTGTTTTCGTTATGGCACTAGGTCTATGCCCCACACTTGCTGTCAGCACTTCAGTTCAGAACGCGATCGGAATGGGTGCTGCGGCAACATTTGTTCTCGTGTTTTCGAATATTTTTATTTCTCTTATAAAAAACTTAATTCCGAGTCAAGTTCGTATCCCATGTTTTATTCTGGTGATCGCATCATTCGTAACAATTGTTGATATGGCTATGGAAGCATACGTACCGCCTCTTCATAAAAGTCTCGGAATTTTCATTCCCCTCATTGTGGTGAACTGTATCATTCTTGGGAGGGCTGAAGCATTTGCAAGTAAAAATGGCGTGTTCAAATCCATGCTGGATGGACTTGGAATGGGACTTGGTTTTATGCTTGCAATCATGGTTATCGCTCTTATCAGAGAATTTCTTGGTGTCGGCACAATTTTAGATATTCGTATTCTTCCCACTTCTTACAAACCGATGGTCGCTGCAATTCTTCCTCCAGGCGCATTCGTCACGATCGGTCTTTTAATGGGTTTATTAAATATTTTGCAAAATAAGAAGAAATCTAAGGCGAATTAACAAGGAGCACATATGGATTTCTCAACACTTTTTATTATAATTATCGGATCGATATTTATTAACAACTTCGTTATCTCCCGTTTTCTCGGACTCTGTCCCTATATTGGTGTATCAAAAAAGATGGACTCGGCGATCGGAATGGGGATGGCAGTTATCTTTGTGATGACTATGGCTTCTACGATCACATGGCTTATCTACACATTCTTTCTTAATAAAGCAACAAGTATTTTTGGTATTGATCTGACCTTCCTTCGCACCATCGCATTCATTCTCAGCATTGCTGTGCTTGTGCAATTTGTTGAGATGGTCATAAAAAAAGCTGCACCTGAACTCTATAAAGCGCTCGGTATTTATCTACCTCTTATCACTACGAACTGCGCAGTGCTTGGTGTTTCGCTTCTCAATATAAATGAAAACTATAACTTTATCGAGTCCATTGTAAATGGCGCTGCTGCAGGAGTTGGTTTCACTCTTGTTCTTGTGCTCATGGCAGGAATTCGTGAACGTCTTGAATACAGTAAAGTTCCCAAATCGATGAAGGGTATGCCAATTTCGTTTATTGTTGCGGGCTGTATGGCGCTTGCATTTCTCGGATTTTCCGGGATGAAATTTTAATAAGGAGCACACATGTTATTGGTTTCCATAATTGTTTTAAGCGTTCTCGGTATGATATTCGGAATAGCGCTCTCTTTAGCATCGAAAGTATTTCATGTTGAAATTGACCCAAAAATTGAACAGATCGAAGAAGCATTGCCCGGTGTAAACTGCGGAGCTTGCGGTTATCCGGGTTGTTCGGGATATGCAAAAGCAATTGTCATGTCCGGTGCTGAGCCAACTTTATGTGCGCCTGGCGGAGATGTTGTCGCAGCAGAGATCGCAAAGATCATGGGAACAAAGGCAAGCAAAAAAGAAAGAAATATCGCAGTTATCCACTGCCAAAGCGGTGGAATTAATAACACAAATATTAAATTCGAAAATAAAGGTATTGCCACTTGCAAAGCAGCAGTCCTGCTTTCTAATGGGCAAAATGCTTGTACTTTTGGCTGTCTTGGGTATAATGACTGTTATAATGCATGTCTTTTCGATGCGATCTCGATCGATGAGAATAATATGCGCATTATAGACGGAGATAAATGCACAGGTTGCGGCAAATGCGTGGAAGCATGCCCGAGAGATCTTATTGAGCTTGTGCCTGTCAGCAAAAAAGTGCATATCCTGTGTATGTCTCACGATAAAGGTAAGGATGCAAAAGCAAATTGTGGAAACAATACTGCGTGCATCGGTTGTGGACTCTGTGTGAAAAAATGCCCGGTTGATGCGATCACACTTGAAAATAATCTCGCAACCATCAATTATGATAAATGCGTTTCCTGTGGTTTGTGCGCAACAGTGTGTCCTACAAAAGCAATCGAAGATAGAATTAAAATTCGTCCTCAGCCAATAATCATTGAAGAAAAATGTATTGGGTGCACGATTTGTGCAAAGAAATGCCCTGTTAATGCAATCGATGGAAAAGTAAAAGAGGTTCATAAAATTGATGAGGAGAAATGTATTCAATGTGGTATTTGCATTGAGGTATGCCCGAAGAAGGCAATAGAAACGAAATCATGAGGAAATTAATTAAGAAAAATTACACCACAGAGAGCGTCGGGCTACATTTCACTACGCCCTGACAGGCAGAGAACACCGAGTAGACAAAAAAAATAATTTGACATAAAATATGCTTTCTTAAAATTTTATTTTTATGATGAATAATATATTAAATAATATCCTATTAAAATTAAAAGAAGAGCTCCCTCTACTTACGGCACAATATTATGTGAGCACGCTAGAAGTGTTTGGGTCTTATGTGAGAAATGAGCAAACACCCAAGAGTGATTTGGATATTTTGGTTACTTTCTCCCAAGCTCCTTCCCTGTTCAAGTTCATTGAATTGGAAGATTCTTTAAGTGAGCTGCTTGGTGTAAAAGTCGATCTTGTTATGAGAAGTTCATTAAAAACAAACATAGGGCGAAGAATTCTCGCTGAAGCACAATTAGTAGCATGAAAAAAGAAGATAACATAATTTTAGATTACCTGAATGATATTTTAGAATCCATAACAAACATAAAATTATTCATCCAAGATATGGATTTTTCAACCTTTCAAGAAGATAAAAAATCACAATACGCTGTAATTCGTGCTTTAGAAATAATTGGTGAAGCATCAAAGAAAATACCGAAAGAAGTGCAGAAGACTTATTCAGATATTCCATGGCGATTTATGGCTGGTATGAGAGACAAATTGATTCATGATTATTTCGGTGTTGACATTCAGGTTGTTTGGATCACCGCTTCAGAAGATATAATTAATTTAGAAGAAGAAATTAGAAAAATAGTTTATGATAACGATGAGCAACTTTAAGAATATAATCCATCATTATGCTCATTGCAGACGAACTCATGTGACTAATTATAGAATTGAGTAAAACGAAATTATAATTTGACATAAAAATATTCTGTGAATTTTACTGTATTCATTGAATTACTCTCGGAGGATAAGAAGGATGAAAAAGATTATTATCTGCATGATCGTTGCGTTAAATATATTGATCATATTTAGCTGTTCATACGATACCACAGGTCCGCACACTAACAACCAACCGATAATGCCTTTGAAAGTTGGAAACAGCTGGACATACAATTGTCATTACTTGACTGGTGATTTTGTTAAAAAGGCAGTTGTGACTGGAAGCACTTTTTTAGAGAATGAACAAAAACCCACTCGTGTCTGTGTCGTCACATGGTATACCTTTACAAATGATGAATGGGTCGAAGAGGAAGTGCAATATTATAAAAATGAATTCCGGGGACTGTATAGATATTATGAAGATAAAAGAGAATTAGTAGCAAAATACCCTATTGAATTAAATGAAACTTGGATCATACCCGGAGAGACTGAAGATTTGGGAAACGGTATCTCAATAATCATTTCTTTTCCAACAACGTATGAATGTCTCCATAAAGACAAAGAGGTCGTAACACCTGCAGGTACTTTTAATTGCATTGAGTATTCTGAGACTCCATTGCTCTATATAAGTCCAGTATATTCATGTTATTCTCCTGGAATTGGGCTTATCACCTCATCTTCTTGTTGTTCATCTATAGAGCTTATTGATTATTATATAAAATAATGACCAAACGGTCTTAGAATCCCTGGTTCGTCACGGACCATTCCGTGACGAACATAAATTTACTCGCTTGATTTATAATTTGACATAAAAGTACTATCAACAAGATTTACTTTATATTTCTCTCTGAAAAAAGGATGTAATATGATTGAAAAAAACATTAATGATATTTCTATAGAAGATATCGAAGCACTTAAAACTAACAGTGTATCGGAAGGAAAAACAATTGAATATAAAAGTCAGTTGCCAGGAAATTCTGATAAAGACAAAATTCGATTTCTCGCAAATGTGTCATCATTTGCAAACACAAATGGCGGTGATATTATATATGGCATCAAGGAATTAGACGGGAAACCAGCATCTATTACTGGTATAAAAATCAATAACCTTGATCAAGAAAAGCTAAGGTTAGAACAAATAATTCGGAATGGCATTGAGCCGAGTATACAAAACATCCAGATGCACGAAATACAAATGGAGAACGATATCTATATTTTCATTATTAGAATACTTAAAAGTTGGAATGCTCCATATCGAGTAACATTAAGTAATCATTCAAAATTTTATGGGCGTAATTCTGCAGGCAGATATGCACTGGATGTAAGTGAGTTAAAAGCAGCATTCCTACTCACAGAAAATATAACGAACCGTATTAGAAATTTTATAGCAGAAAGAATTACAGCAATTAATGCAGATAATACACCCATCCCATTAGATAAAGGTGCAAAGGTAATAATGCATCTTATACCACTCTCGTCATTTACCCAAAGAGATTTAATTAGTATTGGAGACTGTCTTAAACATAAAGAAAAATTGCGACCGCTTGGAGGTTGTGGATGGTCATCATGGATAAATATTGATGGATTATTAACATTTGAAGGCAATAGAGATGATTCATCAAGTGCGTATGCCCAATTATATAGGAGTGGTATTATTGAAACGGTTTATACTATTGACCTGTTCCACAAGGAAACGAGTTTTCCTAGTACTCTGATCGAAAGAAATATATTAAATGCCTTCGAATCATATTTACCTATTTATAAAGATCTTGATTTTGAAATTCCTTTATATATTTTTATTTCTCTACTTGGGATTAAAGGTTATATATTCGGTAATGAATTACGTAATTATATGAAGCACAAAATAAATCGAGATATCATTCAGTTACCCGAATTATCTATTGAAAGCTTTGATGTTAGTGTTCCAACAATATTTAGACCTCTCTTTGACATGATATGGAATGCGTGGGGATACGAAAGATGTTATAACTATGATAACGATGGAAAAAGAATTAGGTAGAAAATAAACTCAAAGCGGACAATCTCTCGACCATCCGCTTATTAGTATATAAAGAAAATATTTTACCTGCTATTCACCCTCCGTCTTCTTTTCATACTTATTAGTAGCAGATTCCGGCATAAAACGTACTTTCTCAAACGGCTGTACCAGCGAGGTCGCAATATTGAGAAGATGTGCTGCAATTCTTTTCAGATATCGAATATACAATGCAGCAACCACAGCATTATGAACATCCAAACCAATATCTTCTGTCATAAGTTGATGTAGGATTATCTCGCATCTTCCGGTTAATTTTTTATTGATAACAGACTCGGCAACATCCTTATCATACTCTTCAAAAGCCGTGCTCACTACATCAAAAAGGCGCTCTATCTCCAGCTCAATATTGGTCAGTTCATCTTCAAGAATTCCTGCATCCAGCTTCATATTTGCTGCACGTGCAAGTTCAAGGATGTTTGTAGTATAATCACCCACTCGCTCAATGTCTATTACTATACCGATAAGAATGATCGCCTCGGTTGAGTCCATAGCACCCGTGGCAGATAGATGTATTAAAACTTTCTTTCGTACAGCGCGTTCCGTTTTATCGACCTTTCTTTCTTCATAATAAATATCAACATCGGGATGAGGGATCTCCCTTCCCCGCAGTTGAGCGCTAGCATTATCAAACATATTATTTGCCCGATTAAGCATAACACAGGCGTCCTTGTGTGCCTCTTTATAGAGATTACTTTTTTTGAATAATTTAATTAATTCTTTTAACATATGTACCTCGTATTTAAGAATTTACTCATCTTTTTGTTATAAGAAGAATAAATATTGGTATAACAAAAAATATCATAATGATAAATAAAATTGGATATATCTTGCTTTTAGTTGTCAAATTTGATACCCATAAAGCGATTTTTATCGGGATCATTCTTATCGGTTTCAAGGGCAGTATCAGTATCATTCCAAGTACGTTAAAGGTGAAATGAGAAAGCGCTACCACAAGCGCTGCCGGCGAGCCCGTCGCCATAGCTGCCAATAGGGTAGTTACTGTTGTTCCAATATTTGCGCCTACTGTATAGGGAAAAATCTGATAGATATTTACAATACCTGCACCTGCCAGGGGTACCATAATGGAGGTCGTGATCGAGCTGCTTTGGACGATGGCGGTGAGAACCAAACCGAGAAGCAATGCAAGCACACCATTGCGGAAAATGTAATCGGAAAAGAAATTTTCAACCTTGCCGATAACCAGTTGTCGGATGACTTTGACCATATATTTTAATGCAATAAATAGAAATATCATAGCTATAACAAGGATCAATATCTGTGCGACAGGTTGAGAAAATAATTTCTGCAAGAATCCCGGTGATGCATCAGGATATTTTGGATTATATAGAAATCCTACAATGGGTTTTGTGATCATTCCGATTGGACTCTTGAACTCTGCACCCCCAATATTTGCGTGCAGAATGAAGGAACCAAGCTTAAGAGATATTTTTTCTATGAACCCAAAATATATTTCCAAAGGCAAAAGAATAGCAACCACAATAATATTGAATATATCGTGTACTATCGCACAGCCATAAGCCCTCTTAAATTCATCTGTTCTTGAAATATGTCCCAGTGATACGATAGTATTTGTGATAGTGGTGCCAATATTCGCCCCCATAATGATCGGGATGGCAATTCGTATAGAATCAGCGCCAAGAATATTACTGGCAACTAAACCCACGACAATTGACGTTGTAGTAGATGAACTCTGTACAATGCTTGTGGTAAGAATTCCAATAAGCAATCCCATTATAGGATTGCTTACGCTTGCAATAAGGTTTTCAGAAAGACCGCTAAAGCTCTTAAAGCCTGCTCCCATCATCACGATACTGAGGAAAAAGAAATAGATCAGTATGATCAGCAGAAGGATTTTAAAAATTTTATTCAGATTTGTAGTATTCTGGTCCGGCATTTATATTCCTATTAACAAATTCTTGGTGTTTGTTCGCGTGAAAGTAGCGGTAATATTCTCTTTGCTCCAATAAAGGTTTTCAAAAACAATTTTGGTGTATCTGATCTTTCAGTAACCCGTCCTATAACCTGTGCGTTGCTCCCTAGAGGTTCGTTATGTAAAATTTTCAGCACTTTTTTAGTTTCATTCTGGGGACAAATTATGATAGCCCTTCCCTCGCATGCCATATAAAGCGGATCAATACCGAGTGCGTCGCACACCCCGGACACACTTTCTTTTATAGGCAACCTCTCTTCCTCAAGAATAATATTCACTTTTGAAGAAGCGACGATCTCATTAAGAATCGATGCCAGCCCCCCGCGGGTGGGATCTCTTAGGGCATGAATTATCACTCCCTGTTCCAGAAGAGCTTTTATAAGAGGTGCAACATTTGCACAATCTGATATCAAAGATGATTCGAATCCATTCCTGTAAGCCATTATTGAGGCACCGTGATCTCCAATATCACCTGTGATAATAACATCATCCTGCGGTTTTGCATTCTTCGATGATATTGATTCATTTGTTGCTAAAACTCCATATCCTGCTGTATTGATAAATATTTTATCTATCTTGCCCCTGCTCACAATTTTAGTGTCTCCCGCAATGATAGAGATATTCCCCTTTTTTGTCTCGTCTTTTATCGAGATCAGTATCTTATTTAGATCATCAAAGCTGAATCCCTCTTCGATCATTAATGATAAAGTAATTAATTTAGGTATCGCACCAACCATTGCGAGGTCATTTGTGGTCCCGCAAATAGCTAATTTCCCGATATTACCACCCGGGAAAAATATGGGATCAACCGTGTAGCTATCTGTAGTAATAGCAGCTTTGCCTTCGACTGCTTGAAAGACGCCGCTATCTTCCCCATGGTTTATGACAACCTCATTGAGCGTATTGTAGATAAGTTCTAATAATTCTTGGCTCTGTTTGCCACCGCTTCCATGGGAGAGAAGAATCGTATTTTTATCCATCATTCTCCATACTTATAATATGCAGCACATGCACCTTCGAAGGAAACCATGCAGGGTCCGATCGGGTTCTCTGGAGTGCATTTTTTTCTAAACAAGGTGCAATCAAGAGGTGATTTCTTTCCTGCTATGATATCTCCGCAGATGCAGGCAGATTGTACAACTTCATCTTTTACTTCGATCTGAAATTTTTTCTCAGCATCAAATTGTTTGAATTCCTCATTCACGCATAATCCGCTATTCGGAATTGAGCCAAAACCTCGCCACGACACATCACATTCCTGAAATACTACTGAAATCAATTCCTGTGCTGCTCTGTTACCCTCTGGTTTAACCATTCTTGTATATCGATTATCAACAAATGGATTCTTGTTTTTGATCTGGGATACTAAGGATTCAACGCCTAATCCAAGATCTACCGGTTCGAACCCGGCTACGGTACAGGGGATATTATATTCCTTTGGAATAAACTCGTATGGCTCGGCACCAATTATCACACTTACATGCCCGGGCATAATAAATCCATCTATTTCACCTTGCAGTTGTGAAAGAAGGTATTTTAACACATTCGGCATCGTTTTTACCAGACAAAGAATGCTGATATTGTTGATTTGTTGAGCATACGCATCCAGTACTAAGCTTGCAATAGAGGGTATCGTAGTTTCAAACCCGACTGCAATGAAAATCACTTCTTTAGATGTAATTTTTGCGATCTTAAGTGCGTCCAACGGACTGTACACGACACTGACCAACGCGCCTTTTGCAACTTCTTTTTCTAAACTTGAATGTGTTCCGGGCACCTTGATCAGATCCCCGAATGTGACAATATGATGACCCTGTTGTGCTAAAAATATTATTTTATCAATATCTTTTGTTGAAGTAACGCATACAGGACAACCAGGTCCTGATAGAAATTTAATTGAGTCCTTGAAAAAATGCCTGAAGCCAAATTTGAGTATTGATACAGTATGAGTACCACACACTTCCATAAATTTCAACGGAAGTGCTTTCCCATCCAATGCTACGACCTCATTCTTGACTTTTTTTAGAAGAGGTTTTAGCTCGGGATTGTTTCGGAACTTATCGCTCATAACTCACTCTTCGGCTTCACACAACTCGGTAAGTAGTTCAAGGGTTTCTTTTGCATCCCCTTGGTTTACCCTTTGAATAGCAAAGCCCGCATGAACAAGCACATATTCATCGACTTCAACATCTTCTATAATGCGGATGTCTATCTCTTTTTTCATGCCGAAGACATCTGCAATGGCTTTGTTGCCTTCTTTTGAAATAATTCTATACGGTACTGCTAAGCACATTATTACCTGCTTTTCAATAGATATGAATAAACCTGACCGAGCGCAATTCCTGCATCATTAGGAGGCACTTTTGTGTTCCAAAACAATTTAAGCTCACTACCGGCAAATACTCTTTTTATCATATTAACAAGCACGACATTCTGAAACACACCACCGGAAAGCGCTACTGTATCTATGCCGGATTCATTCTTCATTTTTTTACATAAATCGAAAACCATCTTTGCAATTGTAAAGTGAAATTTTGATGAAATATATTTTTTCGACTTCTGCTCTTGAATATCGTTCACAATACCCTTAATTATCAAATCAACTTCAATAAGTGACCGTTGTTTATCAAAAACAAAATTATAATATTCTGAAAAGTTCTCATCTGCCAAGGCTTCCAACTTCATGGGAGCTTCGCCTTCATAAGAATTGAAATGGCACACATCTATAAGACTTGCAACAGCATCAAAGAATCTCCCCATGCTCGATGTTTGAAGTCTGACCGAATCGTTGAGGAGTTGAAGAATGATCATATCTTTCTGCGGGAATTTTTTTTCCGTAATAATACTATCAACTATCTCAGGATAATATTTATATAAATATATCAATGCCATTCTCCAGGGCTCTTTCGCAGCGCGCTCCCCAGAAATCATAGGCACATAATTCAAATGAGCAAATCTCTCAGACTCTGTGTTGTTAATAATAAAAAATTCGCCACCCCAAATATTTCCATCATCTCCATAGCCGGTCCCGTCAAATGAAACCCCTAACACATTTTCAAGATCATTTTCCGCCATTACACTATAGATATGAGCTTTATGATGCTGAATAAAGTGAATGGGTAATTCGTTATTTTCTGCAAATTCTTGAGCAAGCCGGGTCGAGAAATAATTTGGATGAGAATCCGTCATGACAATCTGCGGTTTCATCTCGAATATCGATTGAAAGTACTCAAGGGATTCCTTGTAAAATTTAGTATTTGATGCAAACGCAAGGTCGCCGAGATATTGACTGCCAATAAATATATTCTCCTTTGTAAGTCCAAATGAACCCTTCATGTCTGCACCCGAAGCGAATATCTGCGGTTTTCCGATTCCTCTTGCAATATTAATTGGTTTGGGTACAAATCCTCGAGCCTTCCGTATTAGAATTTTTTGATCACCCGCAAAAGTAACAATTGAGTCATCGATACGATTATATATTTCTCTGTTGTAGGAAAGATAATATTGGGTGATATTTGCAAGATTTTGATATGCAGAATCGTCATTATTTTCAAGGGCTTCTTCGGATATATTCCCACTTGTAAATACAAGCAAACTGAAATGTTTGAAAAGCAGGTAATGTAATGGGGTATAGGGAAGCATAAAACCGAGATCTTTAACACCCTGAGCTATATGCTCCAGAATTTCATTTTCCTTAGTAAGCAGCACTATCGGCTTTTGCTGACCTTCCAGCATATTCTTTTCATCCTTATTTACCGCACAATATTCTTCTATAGTTTCTATATCCTTTGCCATGAGCGCAAAAGGTTTTTGCGGTCTGTACTTCAAAATTCTGAGTTTTTCCACAACATCTTTATTCATAGCATTGCACACAAGATGGTAGCCCCCAATCCCTTTGATCGCAACGATCTCTCCCATCTGAAGAAGTGATATGGTTTTATCAAACGCCTTTTCTCTCCTCGCAGTGACAACGGGGCTTTCGTCTACAATTTCTATAAAACGTAATTCCGGACCGCATTTAGGACAGGCATTCGGTTGCGCATGATATCTTCTATCTGCAATTGTTGTATATTCCCGATTGCAGTCATCACACATAATAAACTTCCACATTGTTGTGTTTTTTCTGTCATAAGGAATTGACTGAATTATTGAAAATCTAGGCCCGCAATTCGTACAATTTGTAAAAGGGTAAGAAAAATGTCTATCATTTTTATCAATTATCTCTTGAGCACATTTCTCGCATGTAGCAATATCAGGCGGGATTAGCGCCGATATCTCCCCCTTCTTCTTGCTTGGTGCAATTTCAAATGTTTCGAAGTCGGACACATCATCTTCAAGATACTTCATTGAATGAGTTAGAATTGTTGAGACTGCTGGGGCGTTATTGAGAATATCCTTCAAAAATTTATCAATAGATTTCTTCGGTGCCTGGGCAATTATTTTTACACCGAATTCTCTATTCTCAACGTAACCCTTGATGCCATGCTCCAGGGCAGTTCTCTTTACAAAAGGACGAAATCCAACCCCTTGCACTATTCCTGTAAGTAGTATCTCAGCGTGTTGCATCTTGTATCATAATTATAAGAGAATCAGCGCTCTCTTTAAGTTCAGATGAAATTTCAGATGCAAAATCTGCACTCTTTATATTTATACCGATCACTTCAACTTTCACATCTGAAAACTTGTTAATATATGAAATAATTACACTAATCGAGCTCGTATGGGTTGAGGTTGCAAAGGTACTTATTTCTTTATGTTGCAAAATTTTAATCTCTCCTATAATTGATGAAAATCGGCATGCGTCAAAGAATATTATTACATCCAAATCTCGTGAAGTGAGTATGCTAAAATAATTTTCGGGAGTTGTTTCTGCGATCAGGTACGTAATTTTTTTTTTTTATATTTTGATTGCAGTTGTTCAACAATATATAATCCAATGGCGTCATCACCGCGCTGATAATTTCCCAGCCCTACAAATAGGGTTCGTTTATCTTTTATAGATGTAAATAATTTCTTTAACTCGTCAGAATGCATCTTCGACAACAACCTGGTGTCTACAACGTGGACACATCAATTTATAATAATCTTCTCTACGGAGCTTGTCATTCTTGATCTTAGAGTCCGGCAGGTCCTGGTATCGAAGTTGAATGAAGGCGAGAAGATTAGGATTACCATAAGCTTTGGGTCCCAATTTTTCTACCAGCCAATTCATGTGATCTTCCGTAGCGATCGTTGTTCCACAAACCGGACAGACAATGAGTTTCTTTTCGATCCTCATGAAGCCTGCTTCTTTGTCCGGGCTGAAAGTAGCGGTAATGTATTCATTAGAAAGCCGTATGCCCTTTTGAGTTATACAGTGTTCTTCGCATTGTCCACAATAAATGCAACTAGTATAATTTACCTGTAATATGCGCTTGCCTTCTTCAGGAATATCAGTAAGATCGATTGCGCCGGCAGGACAGACCTGAGCACAGGCACCACAGCCAATGCATTCTTCTTCATTAAATATTGGTTTCCCCTTGAACTGTTTGACCGGCTCATAGGGCTTCTTTGTAAAGGGATATTTACTCGTTACTGGTTTTGAAAAAAGGGATACAATTGCTTCACCTAATTCTCGAAGTTTTGGAATAATCATTTCTGTTCCTCACTCTTTTCTTTGTCTTGGCGATACAGATCAATGATTGTCTTGTCAGTCAATTTGATTCCTGCTTTGTGTGCTGCTCTTGCAACCGCATGTGCAGAAACAGGAGAGGTTAAAAGTATGAATACTGCGCAGAGAATTGCCTTGAAACCCATTGCAGTAAAACCGGAGTAAACAAACACGCCGAACAGGATTCCCGCAGAGCCAAAAGTCACACTTTTTGTGGCAGCCTGGAGACGATTATATACATCAGGAAGGCGCACAAGTCCGAGCACACCAAAAAGGTCAAAAATAACGCCAATGCAAATGATAACATATCCGATAATTTGATTAATTGCTAGATCAGGCATCAAGCGACCTCCCTTCCAAGAATTTGGCAAGCGCCAAAGCTCCAATGAAACTTTGAAGACCCCAGGCAATACCAATATCTATGAAATATGAGCGTTGCAATGCAATCGCAAGGATTGCACATATTCCTATGACCAGAATACCAAGAATATCAATAGCTACAATACGATCTGCAACTGAAGGTCCTTTCACTACTCGTATAAGTATGAAAAGCGAGCAGAAAAGGAGCACATTGATCAACTTATAGTTGAAGGGAATTTCAGTAAATACAACAAAATTTATCACAAAGAATGCTGCAATGAAAAGTAAACCTATAAACCATCTAAAAACTCTCATTCAAAGATCTCCTCGAGTAGTTTTTCAAAGCGACCACCCACATATTCTGTGGTTTGATCTATATCGGTAAATTTCACATAGATCCAGTGTACATATAATACCTGATTATCAACATCAATATCTACCGTTAGTGTTCCGGGAGTTAAGGTTATTGAATTTGCAAGCATGGTAAGTGCAGAATCTCTTTTAAGTTTTGTTCTCACTTTAATGATACCGGGTTTGATTGGAAGAAGAGGATGAATGACAATATATGCAACATGTAAATTAGCTTTTATCAGTTCCCAGATGAATTTAATAAAATATTCAATTGTGTACCATACTCGTTTAAGACGAAATTTTCTTTCTGTTACGATCAGCATCTCGCCTGCAAAGATCGTAGTTATCAGCGCTATGATGATGCCTGCGATTAAGGAGGAAATACTGAAAACCATGGTTATGAATATCCACACTAATAAGGATAGAAAAAAAACAACGATCCTGCTTTTTGTTTCTGTCTTCATTTAACATCCCCTTTATCAAAATAGGGCTCGACCTTGTCGATATATGAAGTTCTTCCCATAACGGTGTCCACTATGGGATTTAGATAATTTTTTCGAATCGAAGGAATCATAATGGCGGAACTGATAAGGCAAAGTGCCGCTAAAATGATCATCGCGGTTTTCATGGCAAAGGGAACTTTCTCAAGCACTTTTGCAGATCCCTTTTTGCCAAAGAATGCATGCTTTTGAACTTTCAGGAAGTAGGCGAGAGTAACAATACTCACCAGTGCTGCAATAATACCTACAACTATCTGCCCTGCTGAAATACAAGCAATGATAATGATGAGCTTGCTGAAGAAACCGTTAAAAGGTGGAATTCCTGCAATTGATAAAGTACCCACCATTGTTGTTGCGGAAGTTACCTTCATTTCTTTCGAAAGCCCACCCAACTGCCGCAGATCCCGCGTATCGGTTGCATATTCGATAGCTCCGCTGTTCAGGAAGAGAAGGGATTTGAAGATCGAATGATAGAAAAGATGAAGAATACCACCAAGAATGCCGAGAGGTGTACCAAGCGCAAAACCAATCACTACATATCCTATCTGACTGATACTGCTAAATCCCAGCAACCGTTTAAAATCCCATTGCACGACAGAAAGAAATCCCCCAATCACAATCGAGAGTGTTCCAAGCAGCATAAGTATCTGCAATACAACTGTGGGAGCTCCGAATACATTGAAGAAAATTCTTACTAAAGCATATACGCCAAGCGTTTTGATAAGTACGCCGGAAAGCATTGCTGAGATCGGTGCGGGAGCTGATGGATGCGCATCTGGAAGCCATGCATGGAAAGGAACGAGTGCTGTTTTCAATCCAAAACCTGCAATAAATAAACCATAAACAAGAAAAATCATTTTGGGGGTTCCTGCACTTCTCAGATGAAGACCTACATCTGCCATTGTAAGTGTGGAAGTATAACTGTAGAGAATTCCAATACCGAACAATATCATTGTGGAAGTGATCGCACCCATCAAGGCATATTTGAATGCTGCCTCCAGTTCTTCGGATTCCGTACCAAAGGCAACAAGAGCATAGGCAGAAATGAGTGATATCTCCATGAAAACATACAAGTTGAAGAAGTCGCCTGTAAGTATCACTCCATTCATTCCGGTCACCATCAGCATAAAGAGTGCAAAGAAATTCCATTTACCTGTGAAATGATTTATGTACTGCATCGCATAGAATGCAGAGAGAAAGGAAACAAGGTTCACCACTATCAGCATAAATGAAGAAAGATTATCCAAGATCAAACTGATCGTATAGGGCATTCTCCATCCACTAGTATTGTTTAGGATCATACCTCCGTGGGCAGGGAGCTTAAAGAACGCAATGAACGAAACGATCAAAATCCACGCACAGGCAGCAAGGGCAATAACAGCAGCGATATTTTCTTTTTTACGGGCAATGAGAACAATGAGAAATGCGGCGAGTAAGGGGACGAAAATAAACTGTGATAATATCATCCTTGTAGTCTCCTGATCTTCGTAATATCAAAGGTGTCATATTTTTGATAGATCCTGATCGCAAGTGCAGCCATGAGTGCCGTGATTCCAAGTTCGATAACGATGGATGTAAGCACCAATGCCTGAGGAATAGGATCAACCATTGTCACATTGAATCCTTTTTTAAGTATCGGTGCAAGAGCTCCAGTACGATATGCAAGCAGCACGAGGAATAGATTTACGGAATAACCCATGATACCAATTCCAAGTATTATCTTAATCAGATCTCTTTTGGTGATCGTACCATACACACCGACCAAAAAGAGGAAAAAGCACATTATATATAATATCATATTTTATCCTTCCTGTGGTTTAAAACTGGCTAAATAGTAGAACACGAGATACAATCCCATGCCGACCTTAACACAAATAAAGATATTCAGCATAGGGATGTAGCCGGCACTGATAAGTGTATATAGTTTGCCGATTCCCATAAAATTTGCGAGGAAATTACCTATCACATATAAGCCGACAATACCTGTGAGCACGAAGAGGATCGCTGCAATAGCTTCCAAATTGTGCATTGCAAACTTATCTATTCGAGCTAATACAAAATTCTTGCCATATGCAAGAGTCAAGTGAACATAAGAAAGTGCAATGATCACACCGCCCGCAAAACCACCACCTGGGGAAAGATGACCATGAATAACAATATAAAGACCATATAGGAAAATCAGCCACACAGTAAAACGGGTAATTGTTTTGACAATTACGGACATACCTTCATTGGGAAAATTATTCTGCATGTCTTTTTTTCCTCCCTGTTTTACGTAATATGGTGAATGCACCTAAAATTGCGGCAAAGAGTACTGTAACCTCACCTAATGTGTCATATATTCTATAGTTTAGAATAACGGAGGTGACGATATTTTGAGAACCGGTTTCCACTCCTGCTTGTGCAAGATAACGCTCTGCAACGCGTACGATCGGTTTGCCGAATGAGGGCAGATCCTTGAATGCAAAGATGCTCAGCACAAAAATGCTTGCAAGTATAACAATTGCAATAATTGTTTCCGGCACATCTCTACGAAGCGCACGAACTTCGATAGAACGTTTTGCAAATGCACGGATCAATATGATCATGCAGAGAATTTCAAACACGAACTGAACAAGAGCAAGGTCCGGAGCTCCTAAGAAGAGGAACGCTAAGGACAAACCCAATCCAACCACCCCAATGGTAATGATCGAAGAAAGTATATTCTTTATCTCCAGACATGCAATCGAACCGACTATCATGAATCCTAAAATAAAGTACAACCAAACATCAACTGGCACTTAAGCCTCCTTAAAACTAAATTGCACTTAACAAAATTATGGTGACAACAACTAAACCCGCAAGCGTCCAAATCGCATAAGTGTGTAATAAACCCGAATGCAGCTTATGGAACACGCCACCAAGCCATAGGGAAAACATCGTTCCCCATTTATATATATCAAAATATTTCTTATTTGCCCACTCGAAGATCTTATCGAATGGTTTCATCGAAGAGACTTCATTGTAGAACTCTACACCTGTAGCCCTGTGCTCGTCGGTTGTAGGATAGGTGCCGACATATTCATCATCGAATCTGATCTTCTTAAATACAATATAGATGATAAGACCGAGCAGTATGGATGCTGCAAAGAAGTAAAGTATGATCTTTGAACTGTAAAATCCAAGAAGCAATGTTTTAATAGTACCCGCGCCAATTATTGGTAGCAAGAATAATTTTACAGGAATTGCAAAAACAAACACACCGAAGATCAGACAAAGAGCTCCTAGTAAAAGATTTGCAAACCAGTTATTGAAGCTGATCTCCTTCACGCCTTCATATTTTTTCGGCAATTTGCCAAGGAAGGTAGAGTGGAGAAATTTAATAAAACTTGCAAGTGTTAATGCACTTCCGAATATGGCAAGAACAAAGCACACATTCATCACGATCTGCCATATTTTGCCCTGTTGAGAAGCTGTAATAAGAACTCCCTGGTAAACCATCCATTTTGAAAAGAATCCGTTAAATGGCGGAACGCCAGAAATTGATAGTGCCCCAATCAGTGCGGCGACAAAAGTGAGTGGCATTTTCTTTGCAAGCCCCCCTAATTTATCGAGTTCGGGAGTGCCGGTTCTCTTTTCAACTGAGCCGAATGATAGGAATAAGCTTGATTTATATATTGCATGGTTTACCATGTGAAACAAACCACCAATTATGCCGATCGGATTGCCTGTTCCAAGACCGAGTACCATGTAACCGACCTGGCTCACTGCGTGATATCCAAGAAGTTTTCGTCCGTTATGTTGAACTAAAGCCATCATAACGGCAATGATAATGGTCAACGCACCAAGTATCATAACAATTGCCCTTATCACAAATGGATAAACGAATAAAGAATTCATTATACGTGCAAGCAGATATATACCTAAAAGTTTGTCTAAAGCAGCAGGAAGAAGTGCGACACTTTCGATAGGTGCATCCTTGGCAAAATCGGGCACCCATGTATGCATAGGAAATGCCCCTGCCTTTGCAAATGAGGCAAGTAATAAACAGAAAAATGCAATATAAGTTAAAACATTTGATAATGCAATTTTCGTTAAGTATAAATTGCTATTCTGCGTCATAACATACATGACAGCCAAACCAAAAAGAAGAAGCACGTCTGATGTTCCAAGGACGATAAATGCTTTTCGTGAACTTTCTGCACTTCTCGGAGCATTCAAAATACCGAATAGATACACAAGCAAACCTGAAAGTCCCCAGAAAATAAGGAAAGCGATCATATTGGAACTCAGGGCAACGCCATTGCAGAAACTGACAGTCAGTGCGAAAAGTAAGAAGAAATTTCCTTCATATTCCTTTTTTACATTTTTAAGACAGTAAATCAATATGATCGTGCTCAAAATGTTTATAAAAAGCAAAATGAACTTTGATAATGTATCAGTCTGGAAAATCGTTGAGCCAAATAAGGAAAAGCTCAATGTAGTTGCGCTGAACACTTTGATGCTCAGCACGAGCGACCATATCACAGCTGCAAGAGTGATAAGCTTCTTTATAATCTTTGGTACAAAAAGATTAATAATGGTTGCAATTATCGGGATAACGACAAGCAAAAATAGATAATTATTCAACATTTATGTACCCTTTCTTCTTGAATTCCTAATCTTCAAAAATTCTATCGATGGGTGTTTTCTCGCTGCCGGCAACTACTTTCTTAATATGTGCAGTTTTCTCACGAGACATGGTTAATAGATTATGTTCTAATTTTTTGTTATTTTTATCTACAACACGAATACTACGTTCAGTACAGCAATAGCAAGGATCGACAGCAGCAAGAGTGATAAGTGCGTCAGCAAGAGGAATGCCTACACAGGATGCTTTGTAAGTTGGGATGTTTGAAAAACTGGGAGCACGCACTTTATGACGAAGAGGACGGTTCGAACCATCACTGCGAATATAATGAAACACTTCACCGCGAGGAGCTTCATAGCGTCCTATTCCTTCACCAGGAGAAATGTGTTTTACCTTATTAAGATATTCTCCTCCAACTTTCGGGAATGCATCAAGACATTGCCGTGCAATTTTTACCGATTCAATAATTTCCAGTACACGTAAAACGAGCTTATCATATACATCGCCATTAGGCAATACTATAACATCAAGATTTATTAGATCATACTCCAGACCGTCATCACGTCGCACATCAATATCCACACCGGATGCACGGGCAGTAGGACCAGTTGCGCAGTAATTTATTGCATCTTCTTTTGTCAGGACACCAACTCCTTTAAGGCGTGATCTCAGCACAGGATCATCTTTAGCGGCACCGGCGATCATGAGCATTTTCTTTTCAATCATATCGAGTGTAGGATGAATTTCGGGGATTAATGCATTATCGAAATCTCTGCTTACTCCGCCGACACGGAACATTGCATAATGATTTCTGTTGCCCGATACCTTTTCAAATATTTGAAGAACCGGTTCGCGGTATTTCCATGTCCACATCCAGAGAGTGTCATATCCTATAAAATGTCCCGCAAGACCGAGCCAGAGAAGATGGCTGTGAATTCTTTCCATCTCTCCGATAAAAATTCGTATATATTGTGCACGTTCAGGTATTTCTACATTATCTATATCTTCCATTGCATGGGTTGCGGCAAAGGGATGCGAAGTCGAACAAATCCCGCAAATACGCTCCACCAAGAAGATTGACTGCGTATATGACTTGGTTTCCGAGATTTTCTCATGACCTCTATGCATCCAACCGGTTTCCATCTCAATATCAACGACTTTTTCACCTTCGACTTTTATATCAAAGAATTCCGCTTCTTCCAACAAAGGATGAAAAGGACCTAAAGGAATTCTGCATTTACTCATTACATGCTCCTCTGCATAAATCTGTTACTTCTCTTTTATTCTGTTGCGATTAAAACGCATTGGATGGTCATCCTCACTAAAATGCGGATTGTTGATGGTCAGCAATTTTTTCAAATCGGGATGTCCTTTGAACTTAATACCAAAAAGATCGTACATTTCTCTTTCGATCCAGTTTGCACCTTCGATCAGTGGTGTTATTGAATTTATCTCAGGATTTTCAAGACCGGTTTTCACACGTGGATTATAATAAATTCCAGTTTTATCATCAGAGAAATGGTAAAGAACTTCGAGCCCGTCATACACCTCAGTCGCAGTGCAGACAGAGAGGCGGCAGCCCATTGTATTGAAGAGATAATCCGCAATCTCCCAGAGATCTTCGTTCTTTATATTGAAATAATTTCTTCTTGGCTTCTTAATAACTCTCGTTATTTTATCTTGAAATTTTTCAAAAAATTCTGTGCCTTTATCGCTCATTTTAATGTTCCTAACAATTTTAATACGCCATCGATCATAGCTTCTGGTTTCGGGGGGCATCCCGTCACATAGGCATTTACAGGAATAATTTTATCAAGTGGGACTCCTGCTTTATTATAACTTGTTTTGAAGGTTGCGCCACCTGCCGTGCACGTCCCGATACCGATTACAAAAATAGGTTTGGCAGCTTGTTCGTACAACTGTTTGATACGGGGTGCAACTTTATAAGATACTATGCCAGTCACAAGAAGTACATCAGCATGCCGGACTGAGCCGACCAGTTTGATACCGAAGCGCTCCACATCATATCCGGGTGTGATCAGATCGAGAATTTCTATATCGCAGTTGTTACAAGGGCTTGCACTTACATGGAAAACCCAGATTGATTTCTTAATAATTTTATTATAAAAAGCCATAATTTACACTCCTATGATCGCCAGAATTACGGCGATAAGAGCAAGGGGGCTTGCCCATTTCCAGAAGAAATTAATTGCAGAATCAATACGCACACGGGGATTTGTATTTCTGATAAGGATCATGAGCACAACAATGAGAAGATACTTTCCTATGCCCGCCATGATCGTGCCAAAGGATGCAAAGCTCATGCCGCCCCAGAAAAGGATCACAAGTAGCATTGGCAGAAAAACATACATCATATAATGCGCCAGTTTCCAGAATGCAAGCAATGGACCGGAATACTCCATGAGTGGACCTCCGACAATTTCAGTTTCTGCTTCTGCGATATCAAACGGGATCATGCCCATTTTTGCCTGAAGACAGAGTATGCCAACGATAAATGCAATAATACCAGACGCGGTTCCAATGATCATACCATTGTCGCTTTGATATGCCAAAATTTGTGTAAGATCGATCTTATATCCTGCCTGAATGATCGGGACAAAAATAACCAGTATGAAAGCCAGTTCGTCGGCAATGAGCATTTTCATTTCTCGCCCGGCGCCGATGCTGCAATATACATTACCGGTCGAGGATGCTCCAAGTATCAGCGCGACGGAGTATATGACCATGAGATATACTATGAAAATCAGATCTCCCCCGATGCCGACTCGGTAGAAAAAAGCCACACCCACGATCGTAGAGGTCATAACTACTGTTGCAAAGGCAATGATCGGTGCAATGACAAATATGAAATAGGGTGTATTCCTTATAAGAATGATCTCTTTTCCCCACAGCTTGAATACATCATAAAAATTCTGAAAAAATGGAGGACCAACACGGAATTGTACTCGTGCGCTGACCTTTCTCTCTATCCATCCTACGATAAGACCGAATACAGATGCAAACAGAAAACCCGGGAACACGAGCAAATAGAACAAATATTTTAGCATATTATCTCCTGAACCTTGCCATCCTACACTATTTATTTTTCCCGACTTTGTTGCGCCAATGATGTGTCTTTACTGCCATTCTGCTGCCGACAAGATAAATATTATTTTCAGGATCATCTTTATCTATATCGACCATTTTCAAAGTCTCATTTGGTGCAGTTTTTACACAAAGCGGAACATAGTTTGGATCAATTTCCAATTGATTTAAACAGAAATCACATTTTTGAGAAATATAGTTAATAACCTCTGGAAAGATCGTACCAAAAGGGCATGCAAGTATACAGCTTTTACAACCAACGCAGCGCATATTATGACGCAATATCATGTTGGTCTTGCTATGCTCAAGTGCGTCATTGGGGCACGCTTCGATGCAGAAAGATTCCTTGCACTGGCGGCAATAAGCACCGAATTCTGCGATTTCTACAATAGAAAATACACCGCGATTAGCTCCTTCGTGATACAGATATTCACAATCAATGCATTCGAGACTTTCTTCTTTTAGAAGCTTAGGTATATCTACAAATAATCTTTTCATGATACTGTCTTTCCTTCGTAATTATGCCACAAGCTAACACTGACAATACTTAGGATAAACTCTCTTGGTATGATCTCGTGGCTATTCTTTTTCGCAAATTTTATTTTCATTTTTCATCAATATATGTTATGTGTCTCAATTGAGATTTAAATATTTAGTTTGATTTTCGTATAATCTAAAGCACATTACTAATAATATCTCTTCGTGAAACACTTTCTTCTACTATGTCATTCTGAATTCTTGACACTTTACGGAACTAGCATTTATAAATTTCAACGTCAATTTTTTTATTCTTTTCTCAGGGGTAAAACGAACAAAATCTTCTGACATAACTTCATGAACTTTTATGTTATGAAGGTAACCACAGAATGCTAAATTTAAAATATCCTTTTCAGAAATGGCATCTAACATTTTCTTGTTGTCGTTTGCAAAAGGTATATTACTAATTTTATTTTCTATTAATCTATTAATTGCTTTACCTAAGTTTGGCTCTGGTCCAATAATTTTTGCATTTTTCGTCATAATGTCTTTTGCTTTCAACATTTTTATGCAGGGACTCCTTTTGATGTTATTAATTTTTGTTAAAATATTTATTTATGCCCTCTGCGGCGATTTTTGCATCTGCAATTGCTGTAACGGCATCTAAATTAATGTTAACTATATCGCCTCCGGCAAATACTTTGGCGATAGTTGTCATCCCATTTTCATCTACTTTTACTTTCCTTCTTTCTGTGAATTCCAGTTTTTTATTCAGTTCATCAGGAAGAAATGAAAAATCAGGTCTTTGCCCAATTGCTTCGATTATCATACCACCTTCTAAAAATTTTTCCTTTTCTTCGTAAAAAGTAGGAGAAAATTTTCCATCTTCGCCAAACACCGACCTCACTTTCTTACATAAAAGTCCAGTAATGTTACCTTTATCATCAAGTACAACTTCTTTTGGACCCCAAGCTGGATTAAATTTAATACCTTCTTCTTTTGCTTCTTTTATTTCCAAATCTGTAGCCGGCAATTCATCCCAATCTTCTAATGAGACTGTTTTAGTTACTACTTTTTGTCCTGGATATTGAATATGCTGAAGTCTTGTAGTTTCTCTTGCCACATCCATTGCTACATTTCCACCACCAATGACTATAACATTTTTATCAACTTTCCTCATTTCGCCAATTTTATTATCTTTTAGAAAATCAAGAGCAAATATACATTTTTCTGAATTTGGAACTTTTGTAGAAAAACTTATTGTGTTTCCAATTCCAATGAAGACAGCATCATTACTCTTAAATATATCTTCAAATTTTACATCTCTTCCTACTTTAGTATTAAAATTAAACTCAACTCCCAAAGATTTTATATAATTAACATCTTTATCAATTGCCTCAAGAGGAAGTCTATATGCTGGTGGACCTATTCTGATTGCTCCCCCACCACCAGTTAGTTCATCATAAACAACAACCTCATGACCTTGAAGCCGTAGAAAATATGCCAATGACAAGCCACTTGGACCGGCACCGATGATACCAACTTTCTTTCCTGTAGGTTTACCTGGATGTATCTCAAGTTCTTCTTTGAAATTTTTAATAGTATCAGCAGCATATCTTTTAATCCATCTGATAGCAAGTGAATCTCCTCTTATATGTAATGAACAGGCATCTTCACAATGTGCCATACATATTCTTCCGCAGATTGAAGGAATTGGATTATCCTCAAATATTTTTTCAAGTGATTCTTTTGGTTCTTCGCGATATATTGCATCAATATAATCTGATATTTTAAGATGAGCAGGGCATGCTTCTTCACAAAGTTTACATTCCAAACATCGCCCTGCTTCTTCTCTGGCCTGATCTTTATCATATCCAATCACCTGCTCAATAAAAGATAATTTACGCTCATCAGGTTCTATCTCAGGCATTTCTATTCTATCAGGTTCAAACAAAGCATAACGTATATCAGGGGAGAATCCTCCATAATTCTCTTTTCGGTGAGAAAGGCTTGCATTAAAAATGGAATAATCATCCTCAGATTTAAAAATTTCTTTATTATTTTTTTCATCTTTTGGAATAAATTTAAAAGTATCTGTATCAAAATGAATATGAAAAAAATCTTTAGTGAGAGATAGGGATCCGGGTGGACAAATATCAACGCACAAACCACAGAAACAGCACCTTCCATAATCTAATTGAGGCCTTTCATCTTTCATGCCTTCTTCCGGTTTTGCTATCAGTTCATCAATTTTAACCATAATGATAGCTTTATTAGGACATATGTCAGCACAATTTCCGCATCCGGTACATTTATCCCAGTCATTTTTATGAAATCCTCTATATCTGTCAGCAATCTCTTTTGTTTCAAACGGGTATCTTAGTGTTTTTGGTTTTTCAAAAAGATATTTTATTGCCTTAAAAGGATTTAAAAAATTTGTCTTATTCATATATCATTCCATTTTTTTATTATCGATCTATTTCTGGAGGTACTACATACAAACTAATCATAATATTGCCTACATCAGCAATGCTTTCACCTTCAAGCGCTTTTTCCAAAACCGTAAGACCGTGATTATACGATGGTGTATTAAAATGAACTCTATAAGGTTTATCTCCCCCATTACTCACCATGTAAAGTCCCAATTCACCACGGGATGATTCACATCTTACATAAGCTTCTCCGGCTGGTACTTTCCATTTGAACGGATTTGGGGTTTTAGTACAAACCTCACCATTAGTGGGCATTTTATCTATAAGCTTGAATATCATATGAACACTTTCGATCATATCATCTCGGATTGCTAAAAGCCGAGAATAAGCATCTCCGCCAGTTCTGGTTGGAATATTAAAATCCACCTGATCATATGCAGCGTAGGGCTCTATTTTTCTAATGTCATACTCCATTCCAATTGCTTTTATGGTATGCCCTACAGCACCCATACGAATTGCTTCTTCACGTGTAACAACTCCGATTCCTTCTGCTCTTTCTTTAAACAATCTATTTTCAAAAAAAAGAGCATTATAATCTGGTACTTTCCCGCCGATTTTGTGTAATGTTTTTACTAATCTATCAGTAAATCCATCTGGAAAATCCCGTCTTACTCCACCGGGACGTATGTAAATATGATAAACTCTTGCACCGGTAAGTTCTTCGAACATATCCAGCAGAAGATCCCTATGATACATTGCCCAATTCGCAACAGTGTCAAAGCCAAGCATATTAGCATAAGCCCATGCTCCAAATAAATGTGATGCAACTCGAGCCATCTCACAGTAGATACTTCTGATATATTTACCTTTTTTCGGAACTTCAATCCCTGCCAATTTTTCCACACCCATGGAATAAATCAATTCCATGTGATCAGGTTCCACAACATTTATTCGGCATACTAATGGGAAGTTTTGTATCCAGGTTCTCTGTTCCATCAGTTTTTCAAATCCACGGTGTAAATATCCCGGGTTCGCACTTGCTTTTATTATTCTATCACCTTCCACTTTGAGTGTTATGCTAAAGTTCCCTACCATTCCGAGATGCTGAGGTCCAAAATATAATTCAAGTTCTCTCATTTATTTCCTTCTTTCCTTTCTTTAATAGAAGGAATTTTTCCAAAAGTGTTTTCTACATATTTATTTGTATCAAAATCTTTTCTGAAAGGGGGAATCTTGTAATTTCTTTCAAGCATTAGCGGTGTTAATCGTGGATGTCCTTCAAAATTTATTCCGAACATTTCATGGATTTCTCGTTCATAAGGTTCTGCATTTTCAAAAATATCTATGATTGTTATAAACTTTGCCTTTTCTCGGGAAATTCTTGTTTTTACTATGATACTACTTTTTTCAATATCTTGATATTGTTCGTCATTTTTTTGATAAGCAGAAACTATATAGATTAATTCAAACTCGTTATCATCAATCCAATCATTACAAGAAACAAGTGCAAAATGGTTATATCCAAATTTTTTCAGATAGATTAATATTGATAATACACTTTCTTTTTTTGTACTTACAACCATTCTGTTATCTTCAGGAATATTGATATTAATATCGTCAAACCCGGATAAAAGCATTTGCTTTAAATCAGTCATTTTACTATTTCCTTTATGAATAATGGAGGCCATTCCAACTCACCAAAAAGTTGTTCCTGGTTTGCACGGTAATGCACATAATCTTCTCTGTATCTTTTATATCCGTCAGCTTTATCCATATCGATCAACTTCCATAAATGAGTAACTCCAATAAATATTGCTTCCGGGCGTGGCATACAGCCTGCGATATAACCATCTACAGGAATGTACTTATCCAAACTTGTGATAGTATTATAGGAATCATAGTACATTCCACCATTTATGGGACAGGAACCTAATGCAACCGTATATTTAGGGTCAGGCATTTGTTCGTAAGTTCTTATGATTGCTTTTAATGTTTTTGTTGAAACATATCCTGTAATTAAAAACAGGTTTGCCTGTCTGGGTGTAGCTACGGGTATTATACCAAATCGTTCTGCATCCCATCTTGCAGTGATAGAAGGTGGGATTTCAATAATTCCACATCCCGTACAAAAATATACAACATGAAATGAATATTTGTGTGCCATTTTACCGGGATTTTTCAACCATTTACTAATTTTATTTCTATCCATATAAATTACCTTTAATTGTTAATTAAATAAAACTACTATAAGAAGCCCGATAAAAGATAATAATGTAGGCCATTTCCATAAATATTTCATTGCTTGCTCAATTCTGAAGCGGGGAAACACTGCATTTATAAAAAGTTCTATAATAAATATTATTAGCATTTTTATTAAGAAAATGATTATTCCCAGAATAGTACCCCATACTGTATTTGAGATGGGTTCTAAAACCCCAAACAAATCCCAACCTCCGAGAAATAGATTTACAAAAAGCGCGATACCAATAAATTCATGTAAGGCATGTTGTATTGTAGAAAAAGCTAAAAATTTTCCGCCAAATTCTACCTTGGGGCCTGAAGAAATTTCCTGAGCTGCGCCCGAAATTTCAAAAGGTCTCATACCTAATATAGCTGGAAGTATCAAAAAATAAGCAATCCCAGATAATACTAAAGGTAAAGAACCAAAAGACCATCCTGTATTTGCTTGTATTCTCACTATTTCAATTAATGAAATAGTATGATAATACGTCATAACTGCAAGAAGAATAAGCAGAAACGGAACCTCATATCCCAAAGCCAGAAGAAATTTTCTTGATACTCCGATACTGGAATTAGGATTAGCTGCTTCACCACTGCTTAGTGCTATTCCTAAAGGAGCTAAAAGCATAAGATACAATATTACCAATAAACCCCCAGAACTTAATGGACACATTTTCCCGATTGGAAGAAATAAGATGACAACAATAGATCCTGTTAACGAAAAAATTAATCCAAAATTGAATATTGATCCATGACTTATTGCTTTTTGACTGAACATCCTGATAATATCTATAACTGGTTGAGTAATGGGAGGACCATAACGCCAATGTATTCTTGCCATTATCTTTCTTGCTAAACCTAAAAAGAATATACCAATAATCAAAGCTAAAAGTGGTGATAGAATAAATTCCGAAATTTGCATTAGAATACACCCCATTTTAATTGTACTAAAATCAGTATCGCCAAAAACAGAACGATATACATTACATAACTACCAACATATCCAGTGTAAATTTTTCTTGTGCTATTGCAGAGTTTCTGTACTGTGTTTGCAATCTTCGTGTAAAATAGATCAAAAATATCCTTGAGGTAAGGAGAAATCATTTTAGTAAAGGGATAATAATAATCAACTGTGTAGTTATATTTATTTTTGGGGATAGCTGAACCGGCAGCATAATTATCATATTGGTCAACTTTGGGAGCTTTTCTACCTGCTTTAAAAATTAACCAAATGATTATTCCAACGATTAGTATTGCAGCAAAAATATTTATAGTATTCAATGTACCAGTTTCTGAAGCAATCCCCCATAATGTAACATCTAATGATTCAAAACCTAAAGAAATACCAATAGCATTAATTACTTTTAGAGGAATACCAGGAAGTATGCCAAATAAAAAAACCAATATTGTTAATATAATTATTGGTATTCGCATCGTAAAAGGAACTTCTTTAATATTTTTATACTTTTCGGGTAACTGTCCTAAAAATATATTATGAATAAATTTGTATCCATATAAAACAGTACCCCATGTACCCAGAAATGCAGCGAAAGCTAAAAATGGACGATTTCCAAGTATTAATGTTTTATATATTAACCATTTTGAAACGAAACCATTAGTCAACGGCAAGCCAATTAAACCAAATATGCCGACTAAACCTCCTATAAAAGTTACAGGCATCTTTTTAATCAAACCACCAAGTGAATTTAAGTCTCTAATACCTCCGGTTCGGTATTCAATGGCTCCAGCGACAAAAAAAAGTAAGGCTATATAAATACAGTGATTTAGAATATGAAATGTACCACCCGCCATTCCCAAAGGAGTTACAAAAGCAACCCCTAAAATCATATAACCACCTTGTCCGACAGTACTCCATGCAAGAATTCTCTTAGAATCGTTTTGTAATAAAGCAGTTAATGCTGCAAATACTATGGTAATAGCTCCTATCCAGCAAAATACTCCAGTAAAACTTATGAAACCGAATTTTAATCTATTCAGAATATTTAATCCCAATATAACATACATAAACAGATAGAGTCCATACATACCTTTTCTTACTAATACCGCAGAAAGTATTGATGAAAATGGGGATACAGCTTCTGCATGTGCATCAGGAAGCCAGATATGGAGGGGCCAAAACGCATTAATAATTATAAAAGCCGTAGAGAACATAATTAAAATGAAGAGAATATAATTTAGGGAAGCACCTTGTATCTGGATAGCTAAGGTTGATATCTCCAGAGTCCCAAAATGAGTATATAAACTAATAATACCAACAAGCATCGCAAGTGATCCAATAATTGACATAATTATATATTTTATTCCAGCAAAAAGTGCCTTGTCCCCCCCCTTGTAACTTATTAACAGATAAGTGCTCCAACTCATTATCTCCCAGAACATATAAAATGATATTAAATCACCACAAATTACAGTTCCCAACATACTGGCATTAATAAGTAATGTCGTAAAATAATAAAAATCCAACTTTTTCCCATTTTCTATATATTTAAGAGAATAAATAATTGATAATAGACCAATACCAACAATTGTAATAGCAAAGAACCATGAGAGCATATTTATTCTCAGGACAAATGGCATATCTAAAAATCCGAAATGGAGATTTTTTTCCACAGTTTGACCGTATAAAAAAGCAGTCATAACCACTAATGCTAATGCATTGAGTACTGCAAAACCATTCCTAAGACTAGAGGAAATCTTGCCTAAAAAATATGTAAGAAATGCACCGCCAAAAGCAACTATAAGTAAAAGTTCCAAAGTCATCCTAAAACACTCCTTATGTAGTCTATTCGATTAAGAAGCTCTGAAGCCGCTGAATTTAAAATCTTGATTATAAAATTTGGATAAACTCCGATAAATATTATCAAGAGTGCAAATATAAACATTGGAATTAATCCAGTGATAGGAGCTTCTTTCCTTACCTGATTTCCATTTCCTTTCTTAAAATAAATCACCTGCACAACTCTGAAAAAATACGCACTTTCAATAATAGTTCCTATAAGAGCAAGTCCTATAAGAACGGTAAATAGTATCCCTTCTTTTGCAAGAGCCGCTTTTATAACCATAAATTTACTTGCGAATCCAATAAACGGCGGTAATCCTATAATAGAAAAAGTACCAATTGTAAAAGCCAATGATGTATAAGGCATTTTTTTACCTATACCTTCAAAAGAAGAAATATCCATAGAACCGCTGCGATAGATCATATATCCTGCTGCCAAAAACAATAACCCTTTGCCGAGAGTATGACTTATCATCTGGAAAAGTCCGGCACTTACTCCGTATTGTGTATTAAGCGAAACTGCAAACATGATTAAACCAATTTGGCCAATACTTGAATAAGCCAGCATTCTTTTTATATTCTTCTGACTGAATGCAGACATCTCACCGATTAGAAGTGTTAATACACCTAAGAAAATGAAAAACATCAAGAAATTTGATGCATTAAATATTGTGAATATAATTCTAATTACAGCATAAAGCCCCACTTCAATAGCAATACCGGAAAGAATCGCACTAATGGATGAAGGAGCAGAAGAGTGTGCATCAGGCAGCCAGGCATTAAGTGGAAATATTGCTGCTTCAACTCCTAAACCTGTTATCATAAGTACCATTGGAACAAATATCGATGGTGAACTTGAAGAATGAATTTGGTTAGCAATGTCTGCCATATTAAGAGTACCTAATTGTCCGTAAAGTAAACCTATACCCAACAAAAGGAGACTGGAACCAACCGAACCCTGAATAAGATATTTTATTGAAGATTCAATTCCCGCTTTGTTCCCGAGATAGGCCACAAGGGCATAAGATGAAATGCAGAGAATTTCAAAAAAAACAAAAAGATTAAACATATCTCCTGTAAGAACTACACCTGTTGCTCCGGTTAATAGTAGAAGATAAAGGATATGGTATTTTTCTTTCGAACCCTCTTTAATATATGATAAAGCGTAAATGGAAACTAATAATCCCGCTAATGCAATCAAAGTAGAAAATAAAATGCCAACAGGTCCTACGAACAGATTGATCCCAAAGGGAGGAAGAAAACCACCGATTTTTACAATGATGGCTTGATGCAGAACTTTAGGTATTAATAGTAATGAAATAACAAAATTAAAAAGAAAAGCAAGAACCGGAATATATTTGATATTCTTTTTTGAGATCAAACCCACCAAGGGTAATGCAAAAGCAAGTGCAAGCGGTACAACAATTAACAGAACAGGATTTACCATCTTTGCTCCTTTATCTTACGAAGATCAAGTGTTCCGTAATGCTGATATAATCTTATTGCTAAAGAAAGGGCAAGAGCTAATATCGCAACTCCGATTACAATGGATGTCAGCACCAAAGCCTGAGGAACCGGATCAACCATATTCTTTGCATCGATACCGGATTTGGAAAATATAGGAGCAGTTCCTTTGCTTATGTAACCCACAGCAACGATAAATAGATTTACCCCCGTATCAAGAATGCCTATTCCTATTATTACTTTGATCAGGTTATGCTTTACCAGTATAATAAAAAGACCAATAAATATAAGTCCGAAAGCACCAATGTAATAAATATAATTAGATAAAAAATCCATTAACTTTTCTCCATTAAATTATCAATAACCCCTGTCAATTCCGAACCGACTTTCAGTCCGATTGCGATATAAATTATTGGTATTATGCCTGCACTGAATAAAGTATTTATCTGACCTTTCAGCATGAAATTGGATAGAAAATAGTGTCCCCCAACCGTCAAACCAATTAATCCCATCACGATAAAAACCAAACCGCCTAGGGATTCAGTAGTCTTACAACCAACTTCATTGATTAACCTTCCATGGCAACCAAGATAAACGAGAAGGAAGGCGGATGCAATTATTGCTCCCCCTTGGAAGCCGCCGCCAGGAGTAAGATGTCCATGAATAAAAATATACGCACCAAAAAGAAGTATTAAAGGAAATAAGAAACGGCAACCTGTTTTAAGTATTAAACTTGCCGGTTCAATTTTTCTTTTCTCTCTTTCCTTGAAGTTCGACAAAACAGCTCCCAATCCAATTGCTGCCAAAAAAAGTATTGTAACTTCGCCCAGTGTATCAAATCCACGATAATTAACTACTACTGACGTAACAATATTTGCAGCTCCTGTTTCTTCCCTTCCTTTATCTATATAATATTCGCCAACTTTTGTTTTTGGTATTCCAAAAGGGATTTTATGTAGGGCTAAAATAATTCCCCAACAAATAATAATTAATAAGATAATACCGATAATTTTTCTCATTCTTCATGCCTTCTTGTTCTTCTGATTGCTATAACAAATATAGCAGTGACCAATGCTGCTCCAATAGATGCTTCAGCCATCGCTACATCAGGCGCTTGAAGAAAATAGAATAGTACTGCTGCTATTAAACTGACCATACAAGCAGCAATCACTGCACTAATCAAATCCTTATAAATAAGTGCTGCAATTGCGGAAATTAGCATTAAGATTATCAACAAAGAAACCACAATTATCATTTTTCCTCCTTATATTCCTCAAATTCTTCCGACTTATCCACAACGCTTCTATCACATAGAGGAACTCCACTTTTATGGGAACCCCTGGCTATTGCATGGCTGGAAATGGGATTTGTCACCAAAACAAATAATGCAATAAGCAGACATTTCCAGAGCCAGGCTGGCTGCATTATCCCAACACCCATAATAGTGAGAACAGCACCCAGAGTTGTGCATTTTGTCCCTGCTTGAATCCGATTGTAAACATCAGGTAGTCGCAGAATGCCAAGATTTCCAAGAAATAAAAACATTACACCAATTCCTGTAATTATCACACCAAATAATTCCATTTAAATCCCCTTTTCCAGAAATCTTGCAATAGCGACTAGTCCAACAAAAGCCAATAAAGAATATACCAGTGAAACATCGAGGTAAACATATCTTTTGAAAACAAAGCCTAATAAAACTAGCAGAGCAACTACAGTTGTTGTAATTGTATCCACCGCAACAGCTCTATCAGATGCAGTAGGACCAATTAACATACGCAAAAAACTTAGAAAAATGCCTATTCCTATAATTACCATAAAAACAAGCAATATTGAATCCATTATAACCTCACTTTTCTCAAATCTGTTAAAGCAACTTGAGATGCATTAATAATCTGATATGCCATTGGGGAAGCGGTTAGTAAAGGGTGAGTGCCTATTTGGAAAGTACATATTTCATCTGCCCTTTTTTTAGTTTGGATAAGAGAACCTATAAAATTGATTAATTCTCCAACTGATGCGCCACCATAAACCTGTCCACCTATAAGTAAACCTGTATCCCTTTCAAAAATCAATTTTACACCGGTCTCACAAGTCTCAGGAAGATAACCCGGATGTTTATCTGGTGCAATCGCCTGGCTTATTATCACATCGATATTATTACCTTCTGCAGCTCTCTGGGTCAATCCGGCAGAACCTACCGCAAGTTCACCAAAACGTGTAGAAAATATGCCAACAGCACATTCCATTCTTCGGCGGACTCCAAATAAGTTCGCTCCTGCTATCCTGGCTTGAGTAGAACCTATAGATGCTAATCCCATTATAATCGGTGCCCCGCTAAGATAACATCTTTTTTGAGTACAATCACCTGCAGCAAAAATATTATTATCACTTGTCATCATGAAATCATTAACCACTATACCCTTTCTTTGATCTACCATTAAACCAGCATTTAATGCTAAATTAATATTTGGATGAATCCCAGTACACAAAATTACTAAATCCGCATTGATTCTTTGACCATTTTCTAATTCTACAGCTTCTACTTTTTTATCTCCTAAAATTGCTTTTGATTTTCTTTCAGTTAATAGATTAATACCTCTATCTATAAGTGCTTTTTCTACTTTTTTACAAAATTCATCGTCACAGGCCAAAAGAAGACAATATGGGAGAAGTTCTATTACTGTAACATTTAAATTCTTCTTTTTGTTTAATTCATCAGCAAACTCAAGACCAATAAATCCGCCGCCGATTATTAACACATTCTTTGACACATTTACTCTACTTAGAATTTTCTTTATATAATTTATTTCTTTCTTTATAGGAAATACATTCTCAATATCACTGCCAGGTATCGGTGGTATAGATGGCGAAGACCCTGTTGCTAAAATCATTTTATCATATTTAAGAGTTTTCCCATCAGCAGTTTTAACAATTCTGTTGCCTTTATTTATAGAAATGACTTCGTCTATAATCAGCTCTATATTATTTTTTGATAGCACAGTATCAGCAATAATATCTTCCTCTGCTGACCCAAGAGTTCCAAAAATATATGGAATACCACAAGGAATTAAGACTTCCTTTTCTTTACGAATGATAGTAATCCTAGCGTCCGAATAATATCTTCTTGCAGTAATAGCGGCAGTAATACCTGCTGCACTTCCGCCTATAATCAATATCTCTTTTTTACACATAATAAATCCTTCATGCAAATATCACCTTTAAATATTTTTCAAATCGTTCACCAATATTTTTTGTAGACTCTTCTATACCTTCGGAACGGACATATATCCAATGTATAAGAAGCTTGTCCCCTTTAATGTCCAGCGTAAATGTGCCAGGAGTCAAAGTAATCGAATTTGCCAGAATCATTTTGGCAATATCCTGCTTCAATTCTGTCTTGATGATTACAATTCCTGGTTTTATCGGCATCTTTGGATGAATTACCCTATATGCTACATCAAAATTAGCTTTTATTATTTCTGTAAAAAGGACAAATATATATACAATAATAAATGCGACTTTCTTTATGGTTAAAGAAGGAAGTCCTAATTCAATATAGTTCTTATTTAAAAATAATGCGAGAACCAAACTGATGAAAATACCGACAATAAGTTCTTGCCATTGAAATGTTGTGGTAAGAGCTAGCCATATAATTATCAAAAAGAAAAAGAGATATAAAAAGTTTTTCAACCCAAATCTCTTTTCAACTTCATTCTCTAACATTTAAAATCCTCTCAAGAAAATAATTAATCCCAGATCTTTTCTTCGTCCTTGATCTGTTCATAGGTGAACACTGGACCATCTTTGCAGGCATAATATTTACCAATCACGCAATGTCGGCACTGGCCAAATCCGCAGTACATCTTTTTCTCCATTGAGAGATAAATATTCTCCGGCTTGAAACCTTTATCAAGCAGAGAGAAGGTTCCAAACTTCATCATGATGGGAGGTCCGCATACAACTGCGATCGCATCTTTTAGATCAATCGTGATATCGTCCAGCAAAACTGTGACCACGCCGGTTTTCCCATTCCATTTGTCACCATCAGGGCATTTGTCGACTGTACAGAGATGACGAACTCCATCAACACTCTTCCAGTCATCGATTTGATCCTGGTAGATCATATCCGCAGGAGTTCTTGCACCAAAGCATACAGTGATACTTTTGTAATCTTTGGCATCATGGATCATGGTTTGGAGCAGGCACCGAAGAGGCGCAAGTCCTACACCACCACCAAGAAGAAGGACATCTTTTCCATTGAATTTATCCAGAGGATAACCCTTTCCATAGGGTCCGCGAATACCCATGACATCACCTTTTTGAACTTTGTGAATCTCATTTGTCACAAATCCGGCATTCATGATGGTCACCCAAATTTTCTCCTTCTCATAGTGTGATGATGATGGAGTGAATGGCGCTTCACCAATTCCTGGTAATGAGAGCTCAATAAACTGACCTGTGGCAAACTCAAAGGGGCTTTCGGGTTTGAGATAGAAAGATTTGATCGTTGGAGATTCTTCGATGACATCAAGGACATCTGCTTTTAATACTTCGTAGGGGTTTTTGTCTGGCAACCTAAACCTCCTGTAAACTTTGAATAACTTCTCGTAAATCGATTTCAGCAGGACAGGCAGAAATACATCGCCCACATCCTGTGCATCCTAATTTATCGAAATTGAATTTCATGAAATTGTATTTGCACTGATAGCGATTTCTGAAGGTTTCCCATCTGTGCTCGCGGGGAGTTCCTCCGCCAGCGACTTCTGCATATCCTACAAGTTGACAGGAATCCCACGAACGAACCTTGCGGAATTCTTCTTTCGTGCTTTCATCATTAAGAATTAGGCAGTAACACGTCGGGCAAATATTTGTACATGCGCCGCACTGCACACATTCATTGCAGAACTCTTTCCATACGGAAGCTTCCTTGTTCTCTGTGATGACATCATAATGTCTGTCCTGTGTAAAATCAGAATTTATATCACGGACTTTTTTTAGAACTTCAGCACGATTTGCTTCGCGAATTTCTTTATCATTATTAGTGACTTCTGTAAGCGTACAAACTTCCTTGATCTTCTCAAGAAGTTCTTCTCCCTTCTTGCTGCCAACCTCAATAATGAATTTATCTTCAACTGGAGAAACATTGAGATCAAATAATGCATCGCCTTCTGTGTCATTATTGGGATAAGGATTATTATCCAGTAATACACAGTGGCAAGTCGGCAGTGCATCTGTACAATCGCAGCTTATGATGTAGGAACTATCTCTCCAGATTTTATAATTTGGCTCTACAAAATTATCATTGAGAAGTGCATCGTCCAGAACAGCAAGCCCGAGAAGATCACAGTTTTTCACACCTGCAATAATTCTTTTATTAGTTTTTGCAGAAGGGGGAAGCACACTTTCTGAAGGCATATAAAACAGAGTTCGCACGGGATCAATAGTACGGTATTTATCGAGCACAAATTCCTTTTCAGGATCATATTTCTTGAATACGAGATCGTCCTTTTCCCTCTCAGTCTGACAGGGAACAAAAATATCAAATTCAGATTGTATTGTATCGAAAAATTTAATTAGATCGGATTTTGAAACGACCATTTCTGTCCTTTCTCACTCAAGCGTTTAGGTCTGATCATATAATAAATTAATTTTCGAATTAAATTATTTGGTCGGTAAAACATTTGGTATTTGTTAACGTGTCAAGTTTTTCTGAGAAAGATTTTCAAATTTAAAATTGAACCATATTAGCGGGGAAATTTCTATCCAATTATGATGAATTAGATACTGCTTTTGGAGCAATTAAGATTTCACGAGCGCTTTTTTCTTTGGAGTAAAACATACGTGAGGTTTTATGCAAAATCGTGCTTGCGCCGTAGAGAAGAATGACCTTCTGCTTTACCAAGATGGAGCTTAGTAAAGAGATGTATGTTTGAGATTTTGCACTCCATATTACCTCAACAAGAATTGGAATCTTGTTTTACAAACTATCCAATCTTTACCAATTCCTAAATTGGTAAAGACCATAATTTATAGAAGCACCTGCTTCTGCTTTACCAAGCTGGGGCTTAGTAAAGAAATGTATGTTTAGGATTTTACACTCCAAGGTGCTTAAACAAGATCTGTCTTATCCGCCAGTAGCGGATACGCCATGACACTTTGGAATTTTGTTCTGTTAGTAGCTCAACATTCCAATGTTGAGTTCAGGGATATTTTACTTATGCACAAAATATATCAAGTCATACTCTACGATCTGATCTCGCGGAATAGTTATTAATCTCTGCATAAGCTTGGTGAGCGTTGCACTACACGTTCCATAACTCATGTCAGCTTTGAACTCAACAAGATTGAGTGATTCTTTTGTTGCGATTATTTTGATGATCTCACTATCGGATATTTTGCCTGGAAGGAGTTCAACCGGAAGCGAAAGCCCGATATTTTTATCATCCTTGTTCGGAAATTCAAATTCTACTCCTGCCTTTGCGAAATCATCATCGCTATATCGGTTGGGAAATAGCACATACACTGTATCGTTCGAGCAGATATTTAAAATCGTTATATAGCAATCTTTTGATGGCACACATGATATTTCAAGTGTTTCGTTTTCCTGAAAGTGTTCTTTGTTGAGCGATGCATCGATAGAGAAATAGGGGTCTTTCTCACCTTTTTGTTTTTCGATTTTTACGTGAAGGGTAACCTGTGAAAAAATTGAATTATTTATTGTAATTATTTGCTCATTTATGATCTTTTTATCTACAATAACTCCCTGCGTTGTCTGGTCTATAAGGTGAAGATAGTCATCTCGTGTGACATTCTCAGCATCCTCTCCGACGATATACAGTTTTCTGCCTGTCACATCTACTCCGTATGATTCCAGCGCTTGCTCGCATGCTTTATCTATTGCCTGCTCTCGTGCTTCTTCGGGAGTGATGTTTACAATTTCTACCTGTGCAGTTGATTCTATCCAACCATCTCCGAGGTTTTTTGTATCTTGTGCACGGGCTGAAATATTTATTTGGTTGAATGTATCGTCTTGCTTAATATGCTTGTTAGATGCACATGATAGAATACAAAATGTTATTATGATTAAGAAACAAACTTTTTTCACAGCATTTCCTCTTATATTTTTTTTGGAGTAAAACATCCATGATATTTTATACATCATCGCGGATGTTGCACTCCATAGAATATTTTAAACGTCACATTTTACATCTTTTTCTTGGTAAGAAAAAGAAGCAAAAAGAAATGAAAACATCAGGGAGTCCTCACGAAACGAAATCCGAGACTGCTGCGGCTGCGATCTGGATTGTAGTAGTAACGATTAGCAACTCGGCAGTAGAAGTCGTAGTTGCCCCAACTACCACCACGCAAAACACGGTACGTTCCACCGGAAGGTCCCTGTGGATTATTTCTTGAGCTGCTCGAATAGTAATTTTTGTTATACCAATCACTACACCACTCCCATACATTGCCGCTCATGTCATAGATACCAAGTTCGTTGGGTTGCTTTGTACCTACTTTGTGGGTCTTATTACCTGAATTCTCTCTATACCATGCAACATTGTCAATAGTATTGCTTCCTGAATAAGTATATCCTTTTGATTTATTACCACCTCTCGCTGCATACTCCCATTCTGCTTCCGTGGGTAATCTCCCCCCTTTCCATTTGCAGTAGGCATCTGAACCATACCAGGTTACCCCTATAACAGGGCAATTCTCATCATTTGCATAGCTGCTTCCCTTAAAATAGAATTTATCGCTTCTGTAACCTATTGCACAATGTTTAGCATCCATGTCTATATATTCTGTTCCACTATAACTTCCATTAAAATTTACTCCTTTTGCATTAAGAAATTCTATATACTCGCGATGCGTGACTTCATATTTGCCTATATAAAAATCATTAACGGTTACTGTATGGACTGGTTGTGCATTATCCGTCCAACCATTCCCACCAATATTTGGATCTGGTTGTCCCATCTCGAAACTGCCTCCTTTTACAAAAACCATATCTTTTGGCACAAGCTTTAAATCAAGTGAGATTTTCCACCCCTCTAAATTTTTTCCCTCGAGCCGCGGTTCCCAGTATATGGTTTTATCTCTTCCTGGTTTTATATTTCCAATATCTCCAGCTGCAGCAATTGGTGTAATACTGTTTCCTGATTGATCTATTGCATTTAATGTAACAATATATTCATCATTTCCAGTAAGGTCGTAGGTTATAACTATTCGACCGTTCTCTATCTTTTGCTGGAAATTAGTTATCTGCTGTGCGGAGAGAGGGAGAGCTATTAGTAATAAACAAATCAAAATTAATATTTTTTTCATCGAATTTCCTATATTTCCTTTTAGAGTAAAATGTCCTTGTTGTTTTATTGCTTCAACACGCCTGCCCTGTAGGGAAGAATGACCATATCGGGGGTTAATGCACTCCATATCAATCATATACAACAATAACTTTATTCTTTTCACCAATAACTTGAGGGGTTTGCTCAAGGTTCTTATTCTTTCTGGCATAATACGGCACATTATCATCAATATAGTCCTGCATTTCTGAGACAGTGAGTTTGTCATCATTATTTGAATCAGCATTTCCCTGTAAACCCTTCATAAAATAATAGGAAAAAAGTGAGTGCTTTTTATCTCTGTACCAGGAAGACACCTGCTCGCCAGTCGCTGAGGTAAACACTGTTGTATTCTTACTAGTAATCACAGGATTCTTCACATCAATGAACACAGGTGAAATATCGTTAATGAGCATACCTTTTTCTGATGAGCCGCTGAAGCAGGCATCAATCACAACCGTGAGTGAGTTGTAATCCATTTTTGAAAGATTATTATAAAATGTGTCAAGCGCATACCCGTTTAACGCTACAAGCGAAGGATCACAATCAACGGGCACAAAATAACCATTTTTACTTTGAGGATCTGGAGCACCATGTCCGCTGTAATATACAAATACATCTGATTTACCGGATTTAATGTAATTATACAATTTGCCTTTATAATTATCTTTCGTACCGAAAATGCTGATGAAATCTCCCTGTGTTGCGTCATTCACAAAAATGATATTTCCTTCCCTGTAACCAAGCGTGTTCATAAGATATTTCTTCATATAGGCAGCATCCCTGTTTGCAAATTCAACCGCAGGTACAGAGCTTTTGTTATAGTTTCTATTTCCAATGATAACAGCAATGCCATCTTTATTAACTTTTGTTGTTTTAGGTATATTCTCTTCAATATCGATCACCAGACCGGGTATAGAAACATCCTGCTCATTACCGACTTTACCTGTAAAAACAAATTCCTCTGGTGAGTTCTCTTTTTGCTTGATTTTAAGATTTAAAGGAAAATTTCGCGAATAATCTTCCGCTGTAACCACAATAGAAAGCGGTATTTCATCTTTTACTTTCTTGTTCGTATAGAATTCAAAGCTGACATCTTTAAATTCACCTTTTCCAACTTTATCCCATGTAAAACGAGTTTGTGAATTCCCAGTAAAAAAGACATCATTACTTGTATTTCTTATATTAAGTGCGACATCCTTCCCATTACCTCCAGAGTTTGCTAGACGCACTGTGACTGTAACAAGCTCTTTCTGTTCTATACTATAGTTCCCATTCGCATCCTCTATTCCCTTTTCGACAAAGAAAAGCGGTGGTTCAAATTGTTTAGTCTGAAAACTACACATTACTGGATCAGGGAAAAAGCCGTTACTTTCATCAAAATTAATGGTGTACTGGCAATCTTGCGAAGGTGTATTTTTATCAGCATACACAGTGAAATCTATTTCATCAACATCACCAGGTTTTAT